>ENA-OREC01002365-OREC01002365.1-marine-metagenome-genome-assembly--contig:-NODE-2365-length-10356-cov-10.815254_pt1 | contig 10356 bp, 2 predicted proteins | sample MGYA00248626_ERZ508543 | MGnify/ENA primary metagenome ERZ508543 (study PRJEB26211, sample SAMN05518279) | marine metagenome | isolation source: Puget Sound, Washington, USA | host: Bankia setacea...
AAATAAAGAAAGAAACTCGAAAGTGAGTTTGATACATGTTTGATAGATAAAAATGACCATAATACATATCATTTTAATAACATAGAGTTTTCCCATAAAAAGTGAGTTTTTCCCATAAAAGTGACTTGTTTTTTTTCTTTCCCTCCAAATGGCGTCCTTTGAAGGCATTGGTTTCCCATGGCGAGCGATAGGCTGTAATTGCAATGACAGAGGGCCCTGGGTCTTTGATGAAAACTAACGTGCAAAATCGACCATAAAGTAGCCAATAAATAAATGGGGGACCGGGGCTCGTAAAGATGACAGTGGCGAAAAACAGGGGCGGGTCAGTTGGGATGGTTTACTATCACTGGAGAAACCATGGGAAGATAGCTGATACAGAAGTTCAATGGGAGATAGAAAACGGTCTGGACACCTTGGAGAGGTCCTTTGAGTTCAGTGTGTTGAGAGTTTGAAATATAGATATGTATGTTACATACCGGTATATGTACCTTCACTGGCCACTTATGACAACCAAGTCTAAAATGTTACATTGATATAGTATGGTATAATCTTGTTTTAGTTTCATCAATGTATAGCAATACAACTATAATCATAGCATACTAAAACAACGCATCATTTATATTTTGCTGCAACAGTAACATCGCTTAACATGCGAAAATGCAACTACAATACGTGATGCACATTTCAAACTATGCACAGTTTTCAATGTACAAACTGGTGGTTAAAATCGGTTATTCAAATAACAGGACCAAAAAAAAGCATGGTCCTTTAAGTTTTACATGCAGAGAAGTTGGGGACGGTATAGGGGGAAGCGTAAAAAAGCATAGACGAAGGGGTGAACTGAAGGAATCGAATACAATAAGTAATTCAGGATGAGACGGGAACGAACTTTTAAAAAAGCAAAATGAAGGGTATAAAATGAAAGAATCAAATAAAATATCATATAAACCGTTTCATTGCCATTACTTATACATTTGATTAAAGATTCGTTGCTTGACGACTTTAATAAGGAAACTTACCGTACCAATTAAGTCTTCTTTGTTGCGTTTTGCTTTGACGTTGAACTTTCGGTCTCTCAAACTAGACAAAATAGACAACATATAACGTTTGAAATGAAACAATAAAACTCAGATCACAGAGACAATAATAGACTGTTTTCTTTTAATTTTGGTTAATTGAAGTTGTCTTCATAGCGGTGGAAACCTATAGTTCGTTTTCAAACCGCATAGTGTAATTGTGAATTGAGGAAGTCAGAATTGGTCATCACTATATAGGGTTTATATATTAGAATAGATAAAATACGTTGCTGAACAGACGGACCGAGGAATGAACATATGTATAAAAGCCATATGAAATACAAACGAAAGAACAAAAGGAAACAAAAATCTTAGAATTGAATAAAGATATGTGCTTGTATTATTTGGTTCTTCGAGTTTCTGGGCGGCCTATAAGTAACTTCGTGAGTCAGAAAACGTAGAAATAAAAGAATGAACAAAATACTACAACCCTATGATTTAACGCGATGATTCAAAGTCGCTGTCGTACATGCACAAAGGAACAAGATAAAATAATATATACTCCATTTAAATACATGTATACAGAAGCAGGTCGTCAAACTGCAGGGCTGAATGGGTGATTGTTTTATACACAGGGCGACTAAACCTCTTGATCTCAATAAAAAGAACGGCGAAAAGATGAAGAATAAAAAGTGATCGTAGAATCCATTAATATGTCTTTATTAATCATAATTTTGTTTTCCATATTTTTTCAATCGACTGAAGTAGTAAGCCAAACCGTTCTATGTCATGTTGAAAAGTGTAACAGGTACGTTGTTTCCCTTTAAACATTTTGATATTTAGTGAATATGTTCGTGGTTCAAAGCTGTTGGTAGAAAATGCGCTTTTGAACTTTTTGTCATTTTTTTCCCTGTTCAATGTAAATGATTGATATATATGTTTACTGTATTGCTCGAGTCTTTCGATTATTCACAATTTCTGTCATTTCACATGTGTGGCAAATGACTATTTCTGCCTTGTGGATCGGGGTTTCCATTCGACTCTTCTTCGGGCTTTAATTTATTGCCGATTTGGACGCAATGCTAAATGTTCAAATGGGTTGAGTCATTATTTGTTTTTCAAATTTTCGAAATATTTTGCTTTAAAACTTTTTCCCTTTGAACTTACACAAATATGCCGCGATATAATTCTCCTTCATTCATTATAAGTTGTCCATACACCTCCAAACAGCACTAACAAACTGGACGATTGTAAAGTTGGTATATCATAAACGACCGCAGTTGACTTCCCTCTATGCCTAGATTAGCTGTTCGGTAAATATTGACTCCTGTGCTTTTCATTCGTTTTCATTACAACGATTTGGGCTGCCGTAAGAATGACATGGTTTGCTTAAGTAACGACTATAAGGCAATGATTATACTTAGATTAAAATGATAGCACGGTCCATTTACGACTAGTTGTGAAAACGATTTAGGAAACAATATTCGGCTAATCATACGGCGAGATAACAGGATTAAGGATTGACTTAGCGGATCAGGATTGCGCAGAAACTGTTGATTATCCATGAAGAGATTAGAGTTGAAATGAAAGTGAAAATCAAGAGCTTGAGGGCTGCACGCAAAACTGCCGTATCTGTATATGAATCAAGTATACAGTTACAGCAGTTAACCAGTAAGCGCCTCGAAATGTGTGTCGAACAAGATATATTCAAATGACTGAGAAAATTAGTTGACGCCTAAACAGTGAAGCACAGTGACTATTTAGTAGAGAATGTGACATTATAAAATGATGGTAATCTGATAATCTAGTGAGAATTATGATGAACTCGATTGACCTGGAGAGCTGCAGATTCATGTCATTGATAAATATAACTGAGATTGATAAAGTCACTGGGCTCATACTTAAGAGTTTCTACCCTACCAGAAGTATGACCAAAACTGACTGGTGTCACGAAACCTCACACAAGTTAATTTTATGGGCAATCGGTAAAAGTGCAATCCAGTGCAAAGTATGATAGATTAAATAAAATGATAAAACATCTTCCTATAAAGGGAAATTATCAAAATCCCAAGAATATAATAGTTAACTGACCAATGTAATAACGAACTCTCTGAACGGGCACCGGGGGAAAAACGAGATAAATGTTACCGACTATGTTTAGTTAGGTACTATTTGACATGAACGTTTGCATAATTAAAAATGTTACCATCGTCCATGGGGTGGGGGGGGTGATATGACAGGTCAGGAAGTATTAAAAAGTTGTTATATATATCTACTTTACATGTATAGTGCAATAGGAAATCGTTGTTTGTTTTAAAGAGGTCAACAACCAATTACGTGATTTAACCGACTTGTTTTAGACGACTTGGTAATCATCTAGTTGACTTCTAAATGTAAACTATACTGTTTGAATTGCAGATTGTATGATAAAACTGAACTCATTACAAAAACTAAAATAAAAGTGAATCTAACAAATTGAAATTCATACGCGTTGGTGCAGTAACACATGCCAACAACTGGGGAGTCTGATTGACAGATGGTACAAAAAGTAGTACGACATTTTTTTCCTGATTTAAATATAATTATGAAAGAAACAATAGGCCCTCTTACGGTATAACTTACACCAGAGGAAAGGTTAAATATTTGCCCCGTGTTCAAATACGCGGTGCAATGTCAAAACTCAATTGTGATTCCAATCTCACGGCGGCACTTCTTTCTGAAGATATGTTAAACAATAATGATTCATGATTACTGTAAACAATGGACTGTGTTTTCTTTAACAAGTGTAACTTCAAATTTTGCCAGAGGAATTTAATGACCGCATATAACTGTCAGATCTTTATCAGGGCCGCAACACAAAACAGGCCTTATTAAAATCGGGGTTTAAATCAGTGGTAGTGACTTTACATAGTACGAAGTGGGGTTGGGCCGAATTGCTTTTTTGTCGCTTTGGTCAATTATTATCATTATTCATATCGTAAGTTACTGATTGGACAATAGAGATACGGAGAAACTCCCTAGGGGCCGAAATAGGGAGCAACGCTTTGAAATAATAGCCTCTAGACATGAAACAAAGCGTACAAATCGGTAGATAGTGTCTGTTTTGTCAATGAGACGATCTGTACGTTAACTTTATCAGTAACATTCGAAGTGAGAAAGTCGAGTGACCAAGTGACTTTGGGTATAACAACATATTTAGGTCGATTTTCTCTCAAGACTGTCAATAAAGGATCCTCAAAACATTTCGCAGACTCATAGACGCATTGTCAACGTTTCAGAGTGTCATTTTGGATTTTAGACTTTTTTGAGACCGCCAGATCCGGCATATATTGCTCAAAACTACGTTCTCAACCCAGATAGCTACATCAGCCAAGGATATCTTTATCTTAGTTCAGGTAATTATATTTAGGGATAAAGCACTGTTGTTTTTGTTGTATATTTGTTTCGTGTATGTCTTTTGTTTTCTCTTATCATCTTTATTGGATTATGATAGCGGAGAGAGTATATGTTACAGTAGCCAGATGGGATGTTGGTTTTTGATTTATTGACAATTCTATTTAACTAGGGGTCGTCCAGACATAGCGTAGTAGTATGAGAACGAAACATTTGTAGAACGTGCCTTATTTTCTTTAACAAATCTGTCACAACACTAAGGTTGCCAATGAAACTACGAGTGTTCAGTAGTTGGCTTTCTTTCTTACGAGGACATTCTACAGACGTATTTAGAAAGAACTTTTGATCAATATATTTAAGGTAATTTCGTGATTTTTTTGTTGGTTGTGGGGAGTAATTGGTAATTGGTGGAAGGTATATCTTGTTTTTGCGCATTGGTATTTACTTTAACCGTTCTTTCGAGGTTGTTCGGGTGCGAAAGTAACAATACAAGTGTGATTAGACAGAGGAATGTGTGAACATAATACAATGGACATGAATTGATACGAGGCTTCGGGACGCAATTTTCTAAACTTATTTTTACAATCGTTCAGGCGGTGCGACAGTAATTATTACACCTATTAAAATAACTGCGAAATGTCATAACTTTAGGTAAATTGGCGAATTATTGAACAAGTAGTATCGTTTCTGCAGTAATTTCCTGTGTATTGTGTACTCGCTTAGCTTCTGTGTAAATGATCGGTTACTTTTTTCTATCATTATCATTGTACAGCGTAGTTCTGTGAAAGACATCGTATACTACCATCAAACAGTTTTAGTAAACGTTTACCTCTATTTTCAGAAAAGAACGTGTACACAATAAACACATATACAGACCCTTCTGAACCCTGTGGATCGATATACATGTGGCTCAGCAGGGATTCGAACTTGTTACTGTGTTTAGTTAGTGTTGATTGTGTTTAGGAGCTGCGGTTTTGGAAGGAGAGTTAAGCGGACGCCCCACTGAGGCTATAGACTCTCGTACAAAGAGTGGCAACCATCAAAAGTGAAGGATTCTTTACAAGTGACTGACAACGAGTTAGTGGGGGAAATAAACAGCAAGTGGATGTCTAGTGTATACAGCCAAGTGAAACATCATAGGTGCTAATTGTCGGTTCATTGGAAGAAGATATCGTTAATTAGCGGAAAGGAGAAGCGCAAAGAGGCAGTTATCAAAACGTTGTGTAACAATCCTAAAGTAAACCTAACATAATTTCACGCCTGCTACCCGTTTATTTGCGGCTATTTCCAAGCCTGATTGGCGCGTCTGACAGTTGAAAGAAAGAACCCCTTCCATTCTTGACCGGTCAGCTGTTTAAATTCGACTCGGCCCAACTGAACAAGGCTCTGCAGGGATAATCTGTTGTTACATGTGATTATTTTGTAGCCGTGTATCTAATGAACAACCTATGATATAAAAGGTTAAACGAATCGGAATCAAACATCCATTACCGTGCATTGATACGTGGATACAAGATGGTAAAGAATATATGACATGTGAAAAAACTGTGTCATTATTATGTGAGTGTTAAAGGGATAAAATAGGCAGAATAAAATCATAAATCGGCTAAGTATTATACCGATGTCAGATGATAATTTGAAAGGTGCTGTAAAGATTTTCACCATAGCGGAAAACTCGATTTTTTAAGCAGACGGATAATTTTACACTCGCGAGCGCGTTCAGTGGAGCATCGCGCGCTCAGATTCTCAACTGATCGTCTGCTGTTGTAAACTCGGCTAGTTGAGTGTGGCAAGCGGAGGTTCGGTTATCGGAGAGAGCGTAGTGGTTAGTTGAATTCAAACAGTGTAGTGTGAATGAAGTAAACGGAAAGTGAAACTATGAGAGTATAAACAGTTGGAGAGTTATAAACACAGAATAAAGACGGACATAGCATCGTTATGAAGAGTATGGGCATATAAAATAGTGGGAAATATGAATGTACCGTGAGGAATATTTGTGAGAGTTGTTTAGTTTGTAGAGACAAAATATACACAGGCAACTGGAACTTTTGATGGATTTATGTGATTATAAATTGGAAAGAAGGGTTAAGAAAAGAAGATGAGCTGATAATTATAGGTATTTGAAGGCATGAGAATTGGTTTTATCTTCTAGAAGCAGGAGTTGATGGAAGCTTTTTGTTTGGTGTATGCAGCATTTTCCTTGATTTATTCTGACTAGATCTATGCTACTTGTGCTTTATTTTGATGGACATTTCGACGAGTTGATTAGAAGCGAATTGTTTATGATTGGGGAGACAAGATAAGAGCCCTGCACATGGCTGTATGTTGGTTTAAGGTTACAGCAATGTTTTGACTAACTGACAGTTCGAGGCAGGTAGCTTGGGATAGAGTGAACATGTAAATTAATGAAAACAGAGTCAGAGATACACCTAAGAGTGAAAATAAAGCGCCGGACCATTGACAAGTGTGTTTGAAAGATTGACAGGATCTGGAAACAGGTCTATATATCATAGTTTTGTGTAACGTATTAATTAAGTGAAGTGTTAGGTGTCAATGTGGTGAGATTTTCTGGAGTAAAGCGACTGCAGTATTAGTTCAGTATTCACAATGGAGACGTCGACGTGTAAATGTGGTGTAACAACTACACAAAGGATGCTTCTTACATTATTATTAATTTTATCAACATTAACAATCGTCTTGGCTCAAAATAATATTCAATTTCGAATGGAGGAAGAGAAAGCACCAGGGTACCTAGTTGGGAATATTTTACAGAATTATACACCGAACAGGGATGAGTTACGGTTTTCACTAATGAAGCAAGGAAACAACATGTACGAGACAATGTTTGAAATGAATGAGATTACCTCAGACCTTAAAACCAAAGCTGTTATAGACAGGGAAGCTTTATGGGAGTTTACAAACGTGTGTGAAATATATCTAGAAGTCGCGGCGCAAACTGCTGTCAACGATGGCTTCTTTGACGTAATCATGGTCAAAATCATCATCGACGATATTAACGACAACGCCCCAGTATTCCCGACCCCGTCCATAGACATACACATCCCCGAGTCTGTTCTAACCGGAAGAGGATTTAGCATCGAAGGGGCTCGTGATAATGACATGAGTTTGTTGTACTCTCTGCAGCAGTATGAGATTGTGCCCGAGACCCCCGGACGAGTTCTACCATTCAGTATCTCTCACACCAAAAATCTAGATGGCAGCTCTACTGTTAAATTGATAGTGACAGAAAAATTGGATCGAGAAACCACAGACTCTTACAAGTTTAACGTGATAGCCAAAGACGGGGGTATGCCGCCTAAAAAAGGGTCATTGGCTGTGAATGTCACCATTACTGATATCAATGACAATAATCCTGCATTTGATAAAACATCTTATAACGTGACTGTGAGAGAGGATATACCCATTGGATCTACAGTGATACAGATTAGTGCAACGGATAAAGATATAGGTACAAATGGACTTGTCACATATAAACTAAGCCATCTTCAAAAGGAGGCGAATCTTAAATACTTCAGTATAGATCTCCTAACAGGCAATATGACGGTGAAAGAGAACCTGGCGTTAAGTTCGATGAGTTATTTTAGACTTATTGTAGAAGCCATAGATCAAGGTGAAGCTCCCGTGACGTCACAAGCGTTCGTTGAAGTGACCGTCCTTGACACTTCTAACGGTGCCCCAGAGGTGACATTGAACTTGCTCACAGGAAGTAACATGTCACGGATCTCAGAGTACGCCAACGTAGGTGCCGTCGTAGCTCACGTGGCTGTGGTTGACCGGGATACAGGACGTAATGGTGACGTCACATGCTCTATTCAAAGTGACGCGTTCTCTTTATCTAAGTACGACAACAATGAGTTCAAGGTCACTGTAGCAAAGTCATTGAATAGAGAGGTTGCAGCTGTGCACAATGTGTCTGTAACGTGTATTGACAAGGGTTTACCACCATTAAGCAGTATGTCATGGTTCCTCGTGCAAGTTGATGACGAAAACGACCACGCACCGTCGTTCCGTCAACAACGCTATTTCGTTAATCTCGATGAAAACAACGGAATTGGTGACGAGATTGTGACCGTGTCAGCGTTCGACCTTGATGCAGGTGCAAATAGGCAGATCAAATATTTCCTGGATGAACGTTCCGCCACGTATGCATTCGTTAATCCAGACACAGGAAGAATAATGGCTAATAAAGTATTTGATAAGGAGTCTCCTGAAGGGAACGGTTTCTCCGTGACAGTTTACGCCAAAGATGAAGGACAACCGTCACTAACTGGCACAGCGACCGTAGTTGTGACAGTTAACGATAAGAATGACAACAGACCATTATTTGAGCAGCCGTTGTTCAGATTTTGGATGGAAGAGAATGTTGAGACAGGAACTTCGGTGGCTCAGTTGGTTGCCTTTGATAATGACCAGCCCCAGAATGCTATTACCCACTATTCCATGAAACCAAACGGTCCCGCCATGCCTTTTGACGTTTTAGAAGACGGCAGTATAGTAGTTACTAGAGAACTTGACAGAGAAATGGAGTCCCAGTACACGTTTGACGTCATGGCAACGGACGCTGGGGATTCTACGTTATTCACAACGGCGTCAGTGACGTTCTTCATAACTGACGTCAACGATAACGGTCCAGTCATTGAACTACCCCGTGTTGGTAATAATACTGTACATATTTCCCATATTACCCAACCAAATACTGTGGTGTACAGAGTTATAGCTTTTGATAGAGATGAGCCTAACACAGACAATGCCAAGTTACACTACTCACTTACCACTGTCAATGCTACAAGTTTCTTTTCGATTAACAGAAACACAGGGGAAGTTATTTTGAAAGCATCTTTAGAAAACACAAACGCTGTAGGTAAAATGTTCTTGTTAAGAATCAAGGTCAAAGACGGTGGATCTGGTGACCATAGCACTGCCGCCACTCTGAGAGTCTTGGTTGTCACTAGTAACGCTACTGCATCGGCTGTTGTGGAGGAATCCAGCAAGAATTTCCTTATCGTTATTATCGTTGCCTCGGTAACCGTTGTCATATCAGCTGGAATTATTGTGATCATCTGTGTCATTAGAAGGCTAGATGCCAGACGTCGCGCGGAGAAAGGACGCCAAACTGTTATGTCTGGAAATATGTACTCTAAAAACACAGATGAAGTGGACAACATATTCCCTTTGCCAATTGAAAGTAATTATAGTGAGAAGAAGAAGAAAGAAGTTAGTTTTAGTTTAGAGAATGGAGGACTCGATCAGCAACAGATGAACAGAAGTTTAGATGATACAACCCATGACAGCTTCTTGTTAGAGGTGAGAATTAATCTGTTAGATCTTTCTTCGGTTCTGTTTGACGCTGGATAATTTGTTTTTTTAATTAGTAATGGGTTTATATAAACATTCGATATAACAGCAACAACAACACAAAACACAACAACAAATAACCTCTTCATCATCGCCATCATCACCGACACAAACAGCAACAACAACATCAACAATAACTACTACTACTACTACTACTACTACTACTACTACTACTACTACTACTTCAACTATAACAGCAACCATATATAAATACAGCGTTAAACAGACCTCTCTTAAAAAAAGTATCATTTCTCTATACTTTTAACTGTATCACTGACGATTCTATACCTTACCTAACGTCCCAAACAGCTCGTATCTCTAGTGAGTAAATGATTGCAGTTCACGTGTCCAAGGATGTTGACTCTCACAGTAAAATCTATCTTACTCGTACATGCACTGACACGGAAGTCACTTTACGTGTCAACCAGATAATCTCCTAATTTATACTAGCTTTTTTGTAATTTTACCGCACATGGTGTTTTCGACAATTATTAACGTTTATACTTTTTTGTCTTGCAAAGAATTCAGATTTCTCGGTGTCATGAATCCTCTGTTAGCTGACATAAACTTA
>ENA-OREC01002366-OREC01002366.1-marine-metagenome-genome-assembly--contig:-NODE-2366-length-10355-cov-12.221638_pt1 | contig 10355 bp, 8 predicted proteins | sample MGYA00248626_ERZ508543 | MGnify/ENA primary metagenome ERZ508543 (study PRJEB26211, sample SAMN05518279) | marine metagenome | isolation source: Puget Sound, Washington, USA | host: Bankia setacea...
TAACATCAAACGAACAGTGTACTTATAGTAGACCTACATTACTTTTAGTGGGTGCATAGTGTGCAAATATAGTTATGTTTCTTGTGAATTCGTCGAAATCAAACAATTGAAGTCATCATGATTAGTCAACTCTTCATAACAGATAGCAAACACGAAATCGTCGGAATTTTATTTTAAATCGCTCGTCTCAACTAAAGGTCCCTATTGTGTATGTTGATGTTGGGTTTTGTTTTTACTATTTGAATGTATTTTAGACAATCCTGTTAAGTTCGATCTAACATATTACACATACTTTCTTTCTTTTGTACTTTTGTAGACAAATATATACTTTTCTATTGTTTATTCTTCTTGCACCTGTTTATACCTGAAAATAAACTGTTTAACTTGTGTATATGTCTTTGATTTCTATTTGTTCATTATGATAAGCTATGAAAAGGCACGTGTACACTGTGACCATACAGCCAACAGCACGTGAAGTTCATAGAAAAGTCATTCCATCTTTTCGTTTGAGGGACAACTCTGTACATTTTCATGAGTGCTCTCCCTTTTGTTCACTACATGGATACGGTTATACTTTAACAGTCAGCATTATATGTAGCTGTCAAAAGAAATGAAACAAATTCACATACTTTTAATCAGTTGGCAGTTTTAATTCAACAGTTTTAACACACCACAGCAGAACAACTACTGGTAACGTTCCATTGCATAAACATACATCGGACGTACTAGTTATTCAATAATCATTCAGCAATAAATATCAGCGAAACCCAGTTACTTAATTACAACAAAATAGAAGTGACATGTTATTGGTGCACAGTCATTCCTGTAGTTCTATCTGACTGGGTTGTTCTTCGCGTCATAGGTTGCTTATCATAGATAGTAAATTTAGAGAAAAAAGTGTAAGTCCAATAAGTATCACGAGAAAAAGTTAAACGTAAGTTGACAACAACTCTGACACAGGTTCGGACCTACAATGGGAAGGTATATAGAATATCACAGTTAGCATCACACTCCATCGTTCCAACAAGTCACCATGTCTGTATGGGTGGCACTTTGCTTCTATGCTTTGCGGAATTGGTGGAACAGCATACCACACGCCGAGCAAACCGGCTCTATACAACAATTGATGCACTGTCCATATACTTTCTTCAAGAATCCGCAATTCATGTCCATAAGCCTGAAGCAAGGTGTGAAGAACCAGATATGGTAGAATGATGTATAGGCGAACTCACAGCCCCACTCAGCAGCGATACACATGCCACACATAGTGGTGGCGATCATGTAGCAGATCTTCTTCCATAGCGTGAAGCATGTGAAAGACAACTTCCATACGCAGTCAATACTGTGTGTGCCATCGGGTTCTGCCAAGACCTCTTCAAAATTACACTGAAAGAGAATGTTGAAGTGCAGTCAAGTTGTCCAGCCTTTATTTAACTATTCACACGTTTTTTAAACTTAAAACCATATTTTCGTGCACACGTTTGGTGAAGATATCAAATGTTTGCATCCTGGTATACTAATACCCGTTCACATTAAAATTGTCTTCACACAGCAAACATCTAAGTATGTATTTATTGTTTTACTTTTACAAAAGAATACCAGAGAACAAATTGATTTGTAAAAGAGAAATGTAGCGTACGAATTTAAACTAGAAAAATTAGTTTACATATGATACTTACCGACAAATGGTCGTTGATATTGTTAGGGTCTCTGTTCACCAGGTCCAAGCTAGACGCCATTTTGAGTGCTGGATAAAACGCACGGACTCTCTAAAACTGTATAGCCTTGTGTCACGGGCCCCTTTCAGTGCGGGCCCTTTTATGGGTCGTCATGTTGACTTAGAAGATGTTTGGACGATGTAACGAAAAGTGTGAGTGTTGCTTCGTGCCCATGTCACCCTCGTGTAACATTGACTTTACCGCTAGTTTACACCACTAAGATGTTTACATACGTTATTAAAGTTAATTGTCAAACTTGTAACAAAGACTCCAATCCAAGGATACTCTAATATTTGTAAATCATACATTCTTTGATGAGGATACACGGACTGGCCGCGTTATTCATGTATACGTACATAGGCTGTATTGACACGTTAAGGGTCCTGGCGGGTTCACCGACTGAAACTATATAACATTATGTTCCTATTAAAGTCTTATCAATACGATGTATCTTTGTCTTAACTTTTGTATTTGCGTTTGAGAGTTAATCGCCCTGTTCTATAGGGTTTAGCTATATGTAATCAAGTGCGGTCAGTTTACCTAGCCTCGTTCTGGGATACACTGCCCAGTACTTAAACCCAGCCATACGGGTATTGCTCTACAGTATGACTGTCGCCTCGAGGTCAAACATGGGAGTTTTAGATTCAACGGCGGCTGATAAACCATTGGGCTTTAACGATGTTTTGTTTACCTTGTTCTTTTTCTTTACCCTTTAAATACCTTTATATTGTTGAAACGGTACGTGCACATATATGAACAAAACACATACTATTGCACATGTATGGTCTATTTCTATCTCGAAATGTTGACTTGTCTTCTCTAGCCAAGCGTATGCAAGGAGAGTGCGCTACTATCAACAGAATGAAACGATACAACGACTAACGGCTCGGAACCAGATATAAGGGAAAACTATACTCTACTATACAACTATTTATTATTTATGAATTCACTTTCGTCTTTTGATCTGGCACGGTGCCAACGTGTGTGTTCATTGTAGCACGTGCTTGGATAGTTGATATTTGTTCATTTAAAGGTTCATGGGGGGAAAGGTTTCTAACGACATAGATTGAAGGATAAGTTGTTACGTGTGGCAGTGAATACGGTTTACAATGGTTTAAATCGGCAACCATCAAACTACAGCCGGTCTCTGATAACAAGCTTAATAAAACTCTGGGCACAATTTTATAATAATTACATCCGGCTTAAGTGTAATCCAAAATATTTCAGTCAAACGTATACACATTTAAGAACAATTTACACATTTAAGAACAATTTACACATTTAAGAACAATTTACACATTTAAGAACAATTTACACATTAAAGAACAATTTACACATTTAAGAACAATTTACACATTTAAGAATATACAGTTTACCTATGTATGTACATAAACATGAATTGTATTTGTTAGCACAACACAGCGAATCATTTGAAATTTGTTCAGGAATCATGAGGATTTACACTGAGGGTAAATCCTTGATAATGAAATTGTGCCTCGTCGATTACACTAATATAGTTGGTTACGCACATATGTCCTCCTGTGTTATGTATATGTTTATCAAACGAGTTTATCAATGCTGAGCTGTAATGTGCTTCAGTTCGATTAAGTTGGAAACGGTCCTTAAATGTTTAATTATAAAGTGAACTAAAAATAATCGATTTCAACATATCGCAATGTTAACATAAGACTTTTCTATCGTCTAAAAGCGTCCTCCTAGACTCTGCTACGTGCGTATGGAATTCGGGTACAGAGCGCTTAATATCAAACATAGTCTTTGATTAAATATCAGAGTGTTATAATCTATGAAATGTTTGATTTTCTAGACCAAATTTAGTGTGTTTTTTTTTAAACTCCTTGAAATGGTACTGATTTATGTCACAAACCATCACAATTCAATTTCAAACGTGGCTTTATAAGATACCGAACCATACGTAGCTATGTTTATGACAGAAAGTTTAAAGTGTTTGAGACTGATAAGAGGCAAAGTCGTAAATTCGATATTGTAATTGTGTTCGTGTTGGTTTAAGAAGGTTACACGAATTTGACACAGTTCGATATTGATAGTTCACGTTGATCATGATTTGTCATTTTTTGTAAAGAAATGCAACACGATCATATAGTGTTACACTGTAGAGGGTTGATACTCCGGCGAGGTTAGGAATGTACCGAGTGTGAATGTGATTGTTACATGACAGTGCAAAATGCCATGATGATATGTTGTAATCTGACAATGGCATTTCCAATAATACACAATGCATATCTAATACATTTAATATATCAAAAGTTATATACTTATACTAATAATATAACAAACTACATAAGTATATAACGCCTATACAATATTCTAACATGAAGAATGTATTTTCAAAAAAACTATACTATGAAGTTGCATTGATAAAAAAAAACTGCGTTGTAAAACGATCACAGCTAAAATGTATACATATCTAAATATATCTGGAATAACACACGTGTGCTTGTCATTATTAACATGTAGTTAACTCACGTGATGAATGAGGAAAACATGCGTTACAACTAATGTTCTGGAGGCATGACCAGACGTAGATTTGTTCGGCAGTTGATCGAATTGCAGATAAAATTAAAACATATTCACTTCTCTCCACAAACATGTGCAAAACGTCCGATAAGAATCAAATAAATTATGAGACTTAACCAACCACACGCGTAACAACAGAGCGATGCACTATATAAACAACTACAATTGGCAAAAACAGTTAATAACAGGTTATAAAAAAGTATCTTCCTTACTTCAATCCATCACAAACAACACACCATTGTATGAAACGTCCACTGTGTATGTCTTTGCATTTGTTTCTAAGTTGATTTTATTGATATTTAGCTTTTCTTGAATTGATGGAACAGCATGCCGCACGCAGTACAGCATGGTTCTATCATACACCCAACACAGACTGACCAAACCTTCTTATGATAGTGACAGTTCATCTCCATCTGTTTCAGACAAGGTGTGTATGTCCAAATGTGGTTAAAGGAGATACAAGCGAACTCACAGCCCAACTGAGCGGCAATACATGTACCACATAACAACGTGGCGAGCCTGTAACAAACGTTCTTCCAGCAGGTGAAACACGTGTAGGACAGACTCCAGATACAATCTATACTATGAGTACCATCAGGTTCTGCTATTACATCCTCAAACTGACTCTAAACAGAGAAGACAACAAAGGGTGATACTAGGATATGCTTGCATTTTGGTGTGTTAGTGGTAGTTTGTCAATAAAAATGTTTCGTCCGAAGTTCATCCTCGTCGGAAAGGAACTTATTTAATAATAAATTGATTCGAATGCTGTAAATATTGCTTTCAAACATTGCTTGTTTTTTAAATGCAAAGCCTCCAGTGAAAATGGCACAGCGGTTCACATATATGTATGTACAAGTTATTTTGTGTAATGTGACAATTATGACTAATCGAACTCTCAGACAAACACATTTATTTTATTTCGGAATTTACATTTATATTTCTTGCCAGCGATAGATAATAGAGCTCTTTCTGACAAAAGCGCACACTGACTGCGTGTTTCTTTATATATTCCATTTTCTACGTTTGCCAAGAGAATATGAAGAAAAAAAGAACATCGTTTGTTAGAATTATGTTAGGATTATGTTACTATATATTACACGATAAATAAATCAAAATTATATATCTAAGTATATGCTAATTGATAATTACCTGAACATGGATGTTGATGTTGTTTGGGTCTCTGTTAATCATATCCAGCGCCATGATTAATGTTGACGTGAAATATTCTTCCAAACAACCAATTTAACAATAATATGTGGCCAAAATAATGGTAAAAATCCAAATATCAGTGCCGCCCAAATTCCGTTTTCTGTTGTTCTCAGTACTTCTCGCTTGGGTTCTTAAAATGACTGACCTGTCCCGTACCCTTAACGTCACTGATTATTTTTTATTGTCCCCAAACACTTATATAGATAACTTGGCGGAAGATTCATTCAAACAAGTTCAGAATGTGATAAGGGTATGATACTTTGCTAAGTGACGTGGTATTCAGGTAACATATACACCCCTTTTATGATAAGACTTCCATGGAGTATGCGGTTAAATCTAGATGGGTAGTAGCAATGTTATCAATGTGTGAAAGATAATCATAAACAAAAATCAGAAATACAAGTCTAAGCTTAAAATATGCGGGAATAATGCACGATATAATGTTAGTTAGTGTTTTCATAAAAGACGCGCGTTCAGCAACTATGTTATTCGAGGTTACTATATCTGTGAACAATTGTGGATATAATGAAATTAAAGATATTTTAGTTTTTCATAATTTAAAATAAAATTCGGCCTTTACTATTGTTCTTTCTATCCCCTTTACCGCTGTACAACATATGCAGTCGACTGTTACCCAACTATCCATGTATTAACGGCATACTGTTTTACAGACTCACTCGAAATAATGTGCAGTTGTGTTTCTAAGTAAGACACGACCAATTTAAATGTTTCCTTCTACGGTACAACTACTAGTAACTCTTGTTTATACAGTCACTTTGTGTTAAGCTGTTAATTATACACTAATATACCATTGGCATTCCGTATACGCATGTGGTGTCCTCTTTGAATATGTGCTGTTATATCATACGACATATCAATCTGTTCCTGTAGTGTCTACTTTTATATATCAAGAAAAAGCAATTTAATAGAGTAATGATATTTGTCTAAACAGGTCTCGGTGTTCCCGCGGTATCTTGTCCATGGAGGTACCTAATGAAAAACTAGGTCACGAGAAAAAAATGATAACATTACGAGCATAAACTGTAGAGCAAGCATTTAGTCTACTAACAAGTCGGCTGTTTGTATACCTGAAAGTAATAAGTCTTAACTTACGATAACATATCATTCAAAGACAAACAAAACATTAATAACCACCGAACGGCAATGGCTTGACAAGAGGTAAGCTATTACACTATATAACTCAACCTGCTTATTAGAAAGAGACATGCTTTGTTTGGTGGATATACTGCTATCTCACAATTAGCTCTTGTTAACAATCGTGTCTTTGAGAAATATTTATATCAATATAGCTTGATTTTTTTTCGATTTTTTTAGCGTTCGACTTTGGTCGGTTCTGTGTGGTCATTCGTTTTTTCAGCCCCGCCACAACGGCCAATGACCACCGACTTCGAAGGAGTTTCTATCCCAGATTTTATCCATTACATTTATGTTCCTATCTTAATTCTTGAGAAAGAGCCAGTATTTTCCCTTTTGAATGTTTTGAATATAGCTTGATGCAATGGCACTGTTTTGTTTAGCTGGAGGTTAATCTTTACTGTGACAAACGACGTGCCGGAGTTCTCTCGATGCACGGTTACACATGGTCCCTTTTGTTTTACATATGTTATATTATACTCTTTTCTTAGAATAGGTTACACAAATTGATATGAAGCTCTAATTTCTACTATCCTTTCACCGTTTAAAGCATCACCGTTTAGGTGGGTAATTTTCATTCCCAATGCCCTTTGATATTATGATATTATACTATACAAAACAGCTAAAAGTAAAGCTTCTGTAGCACACAACCACACAAATATATGGTGTCATAGAACGACAAACAAGTGATTATATTTCTCAATGTGATTTATCATACAGGGAAAGTAACATCAGACAATTGTCTTCATTATTTTGAAGTAAGATACATCCCTGTGACATAAGAAGCAACTGATATCATGCATCATGCTAGCGTTGATACACAACGCTTATTAAATAACAAGAATTTGATATAATCTTTAAAAAAAGAAAATAAAAAAATAAATATCACAGAATATGGTAATATCTCTACTTGGTAGTTTATGGTCATAGCCTGCACCGTTAAGCTCCGAGTTTTGCACTTGGCTCAATCAATTGTTATTATATTAAACAAATGATAACTATTTTGCAACGTTTCTCTACCCTGAAACAACACAATGTAAACATTAATCACCATTGACACTGTTTGTTTTATTTCTTGAATTGATGGAAGAGCTGACCACATGCGACACAACAAGGCTCCACGCAACAGTTGATACACTGGGTGTAGACTTTCTTGCAGCATCCGCAGTTGAGATCCAAAAGCTTGAAGAATGGAGTGAAGAACCAGACGTGGTAGAAGGAGACAATGGCAAATGTGTATCCCCACTCAGCGGCAATACATATACCAGCGAAGAGAGTAGCTATCTTGTAGCAGAGTCCTTTCCAGCAGTTGAAACATGTGTAAGACAGTTTCCATACACAGTCAATACTGTGGGTACCGTCCGGTTCAGCAAGGACATCCTCGAAACAACACTGAAATCAGTAGATAAGTATATCAGTAAGTATATCAGTAAATATATCAGTAAATATATCAGTACTGGTCATTTAATGAAACAAAGTTAGACAAACATGTACGCTGGAATATTAGCGATCTAATCAGGCTACGGAACTCTGGTAAGGCGTATTTAGGTATGGTAATGAAATTTTTACTATTCGATGTGAATGCGTAACGATATCGTGGGTTATGGTGACATCATTTGCGTATTTCCCGTGTCATATATTAAACATGGATGTTCTATTATCTACCTTATTGTACATTTGGAATAAGTGGCCATATTTTCTATATTTGCACAATAAAGTAATTGTAACATATAAACATTTATCTGAACAGGAGTATTACATTGTATATTTCTATAATAAAACACAATATGTTGTTTAAGGCGGAGTGCATATACCTTTACCAAAAGCCCTGTCGTATGTTCAAAAGTATAAATTATACGCTTATAGTTGATGGAAAAAAAACATCGGGTAAATGAATAATTGATCGAGCAGTAACCAATGTGTGTGAACGTAATTTAGATTTTTAAAAATTTAAAAATGTTTATATTACCCTCAGTTTTCACGACGGAACATAAAGTTTACCCTTATGCAAAAGTGCTTATTGATTCATATTCAACTTATACGGGTATGTCATTCCCTCGCATTACTTACCTGCAAATGGTTGTTGATTCATATTCAACTTATACGGGTATTTCATTCCCTCGCATTACTTACCTGCAAATGGTTGTTGATTCATATTCAACTTATACGGGTATGTCATTCCCTCGCATTACTTACCTGCAAATGGTTGTTGATTTGATTAGGATCCCTGTTGATTAAATCCACGCTGTCAGACATGTTTGTTGTTATTTTTCTCCTGCGGTTGAAAAATGTCTGTGTGAAAAGCCTAAACTAAGTCTTCAAATGACTCCAAACGGGACATCATACGTCGTCCGGTCTTTATATACTTCAGTAACATGAAGGCGTTACCATGGGTGCCATAGAACAAACATCGGGTTAAGGATTGGTAGTAACTGTACAATATGCTGTAGAAATATGAGTAGTTTAAATAAATATTTGTACACGGAGCTCCTCACAAAGCCCCAACAAATAGACAAGAAGAGCTATACTGAAGGAGGTCAATGGATTTTAGTAATAACATCAGAAGTGGATAGCGTTTGCTTGTCATTCTCAACGTATCTTATCATTCCCTAATTGGCTCTGGATTGACAACGTTCAATGAAGATTGCATACTACGAAACATAGGAGCGTTTATTGAATGTTTAACTTTGACTAGGGTTGTTTGTATAACGTGAAACATAAGTCTGATTTCACTAAGTTTGGGTAGGTACGGAATTCCTTTAAGTGCTGTCGAATACTGGGACTATATTATTTAGAACCCCGTCCTTTACCTGCTGTTCTTGTTCATACATGCAATGATGAATTTTCAAAGCATTCTCTTTCCAGTTTAAAATTTATATTCTTAAAGTGGTCATTGTCGTCATTCTTCTTTATGTAATTTCCAATTAATACGAACATATTTCCCATTGTAACTAAGTAATTCTTAAAAGGAACTGTGATTATTAATGTCATATGTATACGTTGTGCATGGTCACTACTGTGTAATAGATTTACTGACTGTGTGGTACGTTGTTTGAGAAAAAAGAAATACACAATATTGTATGAAATGTGCAAATATCAACATAGTTGTGTTGTTGTTATATTATATGTTCCCGTATATGTGTTTATTTCGGTGTACTGATCTTCCTGTTGCTGAATCGTATCAAAATGTTTAGCTGCATATATTTCGCGGTACATTATACTTCACTAGATTATGAGAAATTTAGATATATGTCAGGGAAGAAACTATCAAAAGCAACAGCTCAATTCGATCTATAGGTGAACAACGACCTCTGAGCCTTGACCTTTAGGCATTGTCCAGACATAGGCTGTATGCTATAGGATACTCTTGTATGTAGATAACGGTAATTTATATTGACTAAATTATTAACTATTTGGTGATTTAAGCTGGGTAAACATTCGTCCGCCCTATTACAAGAAAGTATCTAAAATTCCCTATACGTACATACGCTTTGTGTGACACCCGTAAAGCACAAACATTTCTCTTGAATTGTTAATTTCCATTTCTACAGAGTTATATGTTTTGTTTTGGCTGCTGTTAGGGTTAGCCATTCCCTGACAGACTTCCATGTGTCTAAGTATAAGCATCTATAGTAATTCAACTAAATCGAGCAGGTCAGTTTTGGTTTGTGTGGGTGTGTGTGTGTGTGTGTGTGTGTGTGTGTGTGTGTGTGT
>ENA-OREC01002367-OREC01002367.1-marine-metagenome-genome-assembly--contig:-NODE-2367-length-10352-cov-13.714355_pt1 | contig 10352 bp, 5 predicted proteins | sample MGYA00248626_ERZ508543 | MGnify/ENA primary metagenome ERZ508543 (study PRJEB26211, sample SAMN05518279) | marine metagenome | isolation source: Puget Sound, Washington, USA | host: Bankia setacea...
CAGCAGTTTAGACTTTTCTTCAATAAATCACAATTATTTTTTTATAATGAAGGCAAGAAAAAAATCTAGCATGCCAAATTTGTGGATGACTTGTTTGTCAATATATGGGGGTTGTTGGAATCCTGGGCTTGTGCTTGGGCACCTACAATCTTCAGCTGTTGGACAAAACAGTATTGCACCTCTTAGTCATAGACGCAAGATTATATTAATCATTAGAAATTTAAATATGTTAAAACCAAAATGATTAGCTACTAAAGTAATGGTCTAGATGCTTTAGATACAATGTATATGTTATATGTTTATATGACATTGATTCATTTACTCTCTACTTGAAGTAAAGATGTTACAGATGGTAGTGTACTCATGCTACTTCATTTCTTTAACAGAATAGCTACAAGTTATATAAATCACTATCATGGGCACTAATGTGTGTGTTTGTAAAGGCTAAGTGGGAACAGATAAACAAGGAGAAACTCAACCTTTTAAAATATATCACTGAAAAACACACAAAAAATCAACCACTGTCCTAAAATTTGAACTTTATTGATCTATAAGTTACGGGTAATATTCATTGTAATTCCACGCATTAACCTCAATGACACTTAAACCAAAAATTGTTCAACATTATTAACATGATGACTAAAAATCTACCATCCTCTAATACTATTATTGCTTTTTTAATTGTTAACTGACATAGAAACAAGAAAAACTGTGACAAAAACTCCTCAACATAAAACAAAACAAGAAGAAAAATTGTCAGAAAAACCCCCAAGAGGGCAAACTACTCAAATAAACATTGGTTAGTTACACTGAGCTACCTCTAATTCATTTCCATCTTAACCTAGATACCATTCTCACGCTGCTGTTGGACTTAATTATGTTCCCCAAGTTTCAAATTTAACAAAACAACAGCATCATAACAAGAAAACTTGACTATAATGTTAGCAGTGTTAGGTGTAACTGATTAAACACTAACATCTTAATAGGCAAAAAAAACAACAATTATATAATAAACACCTACTTCTTGTACTAAATCAACTTGAAATCTTTGCTTTTCTACACACACTATTAACAACACATGCTGTCAACAATTAGAGAGATGACTGATTGGGAGGCAATTTGACACTTGGGTACTTAAACACTAACTAGTATAACTCATTTTCAAAACAATTAACTGATCTTTCATCACAGAAATACTCATAAAAAGTGCTGGAATTAAATGAGAGTACATTTTTGTATTGCTTTAAAACTATTTAATGTAATTTAGTGTTAATTTTATAAAAAATCTTTTTTAGATTTCTCAGATTAAAGGTTGTTGACTTTAAATGAAGATTATTCGTAAAGATAACAGGTACTATCAATTAATAGCAAAAATGGTTAATTGCATCCCCATTAAGGTTGTAAACTTGAATTAAATGATTTGACATAGTGCCACTTGTGATTAAATCCTTTACCAATCAAAAGTTGTATTAATTTCTTGACTTTTACATGATGTATACTCACGTTTGACCTTCTTCTGTGTTTCTTAACTACACCAATTTTGCAATGAAAGTCTATTCAATTTAAGTCCCTATTAAATGGTAGAATAGTTTATTACACTGGAGTAAAATTGCGGGGGTTCTCTTTTTCGAGGGCATGTATATTAGTGGTTTGAAATTAAATATACCGGAACATTATTTTAGTTCTTGGTTCATTTAATGCACAAAGGTGAGTGTACAATGAATGTTAAAGAGTTGATTGTAAATGAGTAGTTTACATGTAAATTAACTAAGAGAACACAGAAGTAATTGTTCAATGAATACCTAGGATGGCTTCATGGTCAAAATGTACGTTATGGTGTCCGTCTACATCATGGTTTTGTTTTCCATGTCTCATTGGTGTACCATGGTTAAAGGACTCTTCCACTCCACTGGCTACACGACCTGATGCTAACACCACCAACGTGAATACAACTATATTGACCATCATTACCTTCCTGAAAGAACAGCAAAAAACAATCAATTCACTAACAAGAGATAATAGATAATACTTCAATGACAAAAGGGAACAGAATGTTTGTTGAAACACTCACTATTCAGTCAGTACTCAGTATAATCTTTTTTTTCACAAAAGAAGACCAAGATTGTCTATATTCCCATCTAAGTAGTAGGGCAGTTAGTAGCATAAAGTTATATTATGTCATATATGTTTTCCTAAATGCAGGATTATACTCAGCAAGAGACCCTAAAAATATGCCCAATTATACGAGAAAAAACGTAAGATTTAAGATATAGCCTCATCATCCTGGTCGTCATCCATAGAAGAGTACAAAAACAGTAACAAGAAGGCATTTGCAACCTCAGAAGAAAACTGCATATCCATATATAAAAGTTAGTAGGTCTATGCATCCTAGGAAATAATGTCAGTAACACTCTAAGCTAACTTAGTGGTTAAAATTGATCTTATGACCACTAACAGATAATATGTGCCCTTCATTGATTGGTTTAAATGGTGACTGGCCGGGTTAATTCAACAGCTGTTGTGAGTATTTATGTGTAATAACGTTCCTGGAGGTTGATAATTAAGACTCCAGTGCATGATGAAAGTTGTAACAGATGTGGTTTTCCGATACTTAATAGTACGAAGTCTCAGTGTGTATTGTTCTTTTGCAGTTTTCATTTTGTTCTTACTTTATTTTCAATCCTGCTTCAAAAGTATTAAGCTGAATCAAATTGTTGGACCATGTAAATACCTGCGATTGGCTGAATTTAGAATATCTGCACACTCCACAGAGATGGGGAAAAGACTAGTCTGTTACCAGTCCAAAATCATATTTTGTTCTTCGTCTTCAGTGAAAGTTTTGATATTTTAAGTGGAACGACTCATTATTGACCAATAAATGTATAGTCTCAGGACCAGCTTCTTTCACATAGACTATCTTTAAAATGGCTTGTATCAAAGTTAAAGGCCTTAGAGAGGCAACTACATTCCCAAAAAACGATCCTGTGCATCAACACTGTTTACAAAAAACAAATGTTCAATCAGTTCTTAAAATCCCAGGACACACACACACATCAATAGGAAAACAATTACAAGTTTATCAACTTTATTCTTAAAACATTGTTACACAAACCCTGAGCTAATACACAGCAAAATCACAAGGATAGTATAACTCAAGGCTACAATTCACATGCCAAGAAAGGAAATTGCTGCTGGCTATATATTTTATTATAATTCATCTATGTTGCTGCACTGATATAGTTAACACATTATAACCATAATGCAATGCAATGTAATACACCATTTCCTAAATAAACTGATTAAATTAACTTAATCTTATCACTTAATTTAAGTTTAGAACAACAATTCGGTTGTTTTATTGACACCTTATGTTCTGTTCTGTTTGTTACAAAGTTTGACACATTTGTGACTTTTGTAAATGAGTACATTTTCCAAATGATTAATTAAATGCAATCATTGTGTTAGTACTTATTCATCTTTAATTAACCCTAGCCAAAGGAGTTAGAATATTTATTTGGCCTGTGATGTACGCAACCTGTAAGTACTTATATCTGTTACAGCTCTTATCATCTATAACTTTGTATCTTAATTTAATATATGTGTTGTAACATTTTGGCCAAGTAACAATTGAAGAATGTCAAGTGTCTGATAACTTGTGTTGAGCAGAACTCAGTTTCTCAAGTGTACATGAGCCATATGAGTCATGTATGAGTCACTTAAGCTAGCTTGAGTAGAGTAGCAAAGTATACATGCAGCAAATGTCGTTGACACAATACCATATGTTTTAATGTACAATAATCTATAACAATACCCCTTTAGAAACATATTTTTTGCAACTATATAATTCCTGCTTTCTGATTTAGAAGTCATTATAAAACAAAGGGAGTACACATATAGTGTGGTATGAACTCTTGCAAGCTTGACAGTTATAAACATTTATCTCTTAAATGCCATGCAGTTAACTTATGCCTGTTCTCAGAGCCAGCTGAATAGCATCTAGAAGTGAGTTGCACATGTTATCAACTGTCACACTTATACATACCGCAGCATTTTGTACAACATCTAGAAAATGAGATTGAATAGATTTACTCTGTAACTCAATATATATACTATTTCTATTTCAATTTCCAGTGTGGTACAACTTAAGCATTAAGCATAGAACATTTAAAACTTGTCATATTTCCACATGTTAACAACACAATACAGCACTTTCTGTTTATAGAATTCACTGCCAGCATAATAGTATGCATTTATTTTTGGAAAAACCTATCATAAAGTGTTTGGGATTACTTCTACAGTTCTTGTCTTTTACCGCAGAAAAAGACAAGCAGCATCTGAGTGTTTCAATAATTGTTTTTAAGACTATTTACTGAGAAGTAAATTCCAATTTACTGTGAAAACAAAAACCAGAGTAATTAAAGAGTACTATTATTATGAAACAATAATATTTTTTTATAAACAGACAAAGTAGTTAAATCATATATATATATAAATGCTAACACATTGACATATTTGTAAAGAAATGAATACAACAGATTGAGTACATCATACTCCATTCAAAAAAGGAAGCACACACTTTTCGGGTGGAAGTGGTGGCTTTAACACATCAATGTACACATGCCATCATTGACGTCATATTATTCTTATTTTCCTTGATTCATGGTGACAGCAATACATCAGTCTAAATAATATCGTCTGGCTACAGTAAGTAGGCTCTATGTTATAAATAGTTATATATGCCACTATAAACTCCTACAGTGGTAAAAAGCCAACTGGCTGAACACTCAATGCCTGACAGCCATATAAGTATGTCAACAACATATTGTTACATCAGAAAGTGTAACGAAGTCGGAATGTTATGTCTGACAATTGAGATTTTTTCCTCAAAGATGGTTGATCATCTGACAGAATAAGCAATCATGATTTATCATGGAAACTTAAAAAGGATAATATGATAATGCCCTTGAACCTTTTATTCAAGAATGATAACAATCTTTGACTGCCTCTTGTCATTTTCACAGCAACTTGCTTGATAGAACATGAGATGTGAAAAGTTACAAAAACTGCCTTACCTTAGAGTGTACTGTATTGTCATAGTCAACAGCTTGCTATTGGTAAAATAACTCTTAATCTTACTGCTTTGTATTGATGACTGGTCAGCTAGTCTGATGTGTATGTGTTCAATTGGTTTACGTGTCAGAATACTGTATCAGTGAAGGATCAAAGATCTCTTGTGCAGGATAAATTATACTGGAAACTGATAACAACTGCACCGGCTATTGTCGTCAGTTTGTTTACAAGTGGATTTTTAAAATACGATAGAAATCGTGTGCTTTACGAATTCACGTGGACGTACCAAAGCAATGGTTGTCTTAATCAGCCAATTTATTTCAACAATCTCACCTTTCTGTCCACAATAAAACCCTCACAAGTGACAACGACTATGGTCTTTATCCAGTCTTAGCCCAAGTCAGCAGACGCTTTCTGTAACCGGAACACAGATTGCAAGCTTCTCAGAGACATATATTTTTGAGAAAAACGTTTTCATGGCACGCTATTTGAATTAAGAGCGAAGTACATTCACTTATTTCCTATTGTTACTCTCATTTACATCTTACAAGCTTAAAGACGATTATTAAATGACGATAGGAAATAATTACTCGTTGAATTATCAAATATGACTTGTGTTTGTTTGTGTACCATATTCGGATAATCACTATATTTTCCGGATGTTTAAAGAACTTGTTTAACGCCATGGTAAAGTGGGGATTACAATTAAGGTTTCCATGACTTTACTAGAATAACATTATGGTTGTTAATTTGAATATGTATATATTTAAACATTATTTTAGGTGTTTCCTGTCGCATAAACAGTCCTCACAATGACTGAATCACCACAAAAAGCTGCTGGTCAGCAGAAAACACAAGGACCAAAAGGAGTTGGAACCTTGACCGTAGAGCAAATTCAAGTTGATCGAATAACACAGGTATGTGGATAGCAATGTCTACTTTCATTTTAGAATCTATAATTTTGTGCTCGAAGTTGTTAAATTTAGTTTTGTTTCTTTTTACCGTGATACAACGTACAAGTACAGGTGTATTGCAAAAAGGCTTACAAGTTTCAATGTCATCTACAAACCAATTAGATAACCAAAATATCTGAAGCGCTTAATTATTATGTAAATGCATGAAAACCTGTAAAACATCACATATTGAAGTCTTCCAATTCTTATTACTGCAACTTACATGTGTATCACGTGCAGCTCTATCTGCCTCCTTGATAGCCTAGTGGTAGAGTGCTGGCTTTGAGTGCGGGAGGTCCCGCGTTCAATTCCCAGTCAAGGACCGCGTCATACCAAAGACGTTATTAAAATGGTACCGGTAGTTACCTTGTTTAGCACTGAACATTAAAAAGGGAAATTCTGGGAAATACTGGCTCTTTCTCAAGAATTAAGATAGGAAAATAAATGTAATCAATCAAATCTGGGATAGAAAATCCTTCGAAGTGGGAAGTCATTGGCCGTTGTGGCGGGGAAGAAAAAACCAAATGACCATGCAGAACCGACAAAAGTCGAAAGCTAAAAATCTTTTTTAAAAATGTGCAGCTGATACTGTACTTATATTAGTCCATTTGAAGGTCGAAGAATTAACAAATATAACAGGAATGTTAACGAAGACTGTCAGAGAAGATTGGAAGAACAATGGTTGATGACAAAAGGTGTTTTTGATAATTAAAGCCTCAGTTATCTTTTTTTCGTTATCCTATTAAGATTTTTTGGTCATATGATCCTACCTGAAATTAATTTATAAATTTATATGAATTTGTTGTCAATGCGAAGACTGTATCTTTATTATTTCAGTTAGCAGCTGATCTGTGGTCAGTAGATGCTTTGAAGATAAAGAAACCTTTCAGACCTGATGTAAGACTTATTTTGTTTATTTATATAGCAGGGCATCCGTTAAGGGAAGTCCGGGCGTATATTACGTCCAAAAAATACGGTCTCTGATTGCTGAGTTTTGTAATATTCTTGTTTGATATTTGTCTTTTGTTTAATTAAATAAACAATATGGAATTCAATAATAAAGCCCATTGTCATCTTTCATTTTGATTCAAGTTTAATGAAGTTTACCATTTTTAGATTGTTGAAGAAATTTACAAAAAGGAGTTGTTGTCTACAAGCTTTGCAACCAAACGCATCATGATGCTTGAATTCAGGTTTGTTTTCGTTTTGTCAAAAGATGACAGCCACATTTACCAACAAGTTTAAAAACAGTTTGGTAGAATTTTATTTTTTTAATTTCAATTTTAATTTGCTGCGACTGTCATATAATTAATCTGTTTTCATTTTTTTGTTGAATTCCAACAAACTATACTTTTGAATATCTGTGTAGTGTAAATGTAATGAGTATGCAGATTACTGAAGAAAAAAATTGAGGAAATTCAGCAGCCTTTTTTTTTAAGAACTGTACTGTTTTGGTATAATGTACATTTTCTATCTAATTTTGGGAACAGTGATAATCTTAAACCTATATTTCACTTACAGCCAGTACCTTGAGAACTATTTATGGCCCAACTACAGTCCCGATAAGGTAAGCAAACTTTAGTGGATCCTCGTAGTAAGCAACTTGCATCTATAGGCACCTTGTTAATCAGTCCACACTTATTTCCAGACATTACATCTGACATGGTACATGTAGTATATTTTAAGTAATGCTTATCGTCATATGGCTTATTAAAGAAAATGTGATTTTTTAACCTTTTTACAACTCTTATTGATTGGTTGAACTGATTGATTGATTGATTGATTGTAAACTTTCAGTCTTCCCACAGTCACATATTGTCTGTTGTGTTGATTGTGAATGAGAAGTTCAGGGAGAGAGTTCCCCCATGGTTGGTAAGTACAGAAGATAGTTTAGCAAGATGTAAGTCTAATACACAAAGAATGTTTGACTATTTGATGTTTCATTACTACTTCAACAAACCATTTTAGTAAAGGATATAATTGAGAAAAATTGTAGTTTCAAACAAAGAGTTAATTCTTTGCTATTTTTCCCTTTACAAACCTTAATTTTCCTTTTTTTTTCTCCTGGTTTTCTGGCCACTTTTTCACCTTTCGACCGTTCAAAATAGAATGCTTATATTCATTTACATATTGTACTCCCTTGCAGTGTTTTAAGAAGAGGCCAGATTTCTTTGCCAGATTTTTCCAGCAGGTGTTGGAGCTTACACTTGTGGATGTTTTATCACTGAGAGAACAGATGTACCTTGTCATATTCCTTATTCACTGTTTTAGAAGTCTGGTAAGTCCAGGGTATTTCAATGTTTAACTTGTTTGTCTTATTGTAGTTTACAATTCATATATGATGCATATGGGAAAGAACTGTTAAACAACCAAGATAATTCAGAAAAAGGCACTACATTATACAAACAAACAAGTCTACTATAACCAACATGGCTACAACATTGTTCCTTGTTGTTTATTCAGCACAAATTTTGTTTGATGTGTGACAGTACATCCCCTTTTTCCACAGGTACAATACCTCAAACTTTGGGACTATGAAATGTGCATTTAAATTATCAGCTTTCAATAAATGTTTAGCTTTCAATGAATATTTTACCATCTTGTCAGTAATACATTCAAGAAGATGTTTAGTAGGTGTCCACTCAACTAAATAGGTACATATCGATAATCATTCTGGATACAAAGCTATAAGAGTTAATATTTGCCCTTTGTAAAGTTTATATGTTGTACTTTCAGGAGATGGATTTGATTCGAGAGCAGGTGCAGAGACTGGTTACTTTGTCTATGTGGACTTGTCTTAACCCAGTAAGTATTGAAGATAGAAACATATAGTTAAACCTTGGTTAACTAGACTAAGAACAATCTGGACAATTTAAACAACACTTATCTGGTTACTGCATACAAGCAAAGGGCAAACATATTGTAATGTCACTTGCGCTGTCCTGGGCCTTGTTGTCGTACTGGTCTGAATATGTGCCTATGGTTAAACCTGAATCATTGACAGTTGACATGTTTATGGTTGTTCTTTCAGGGCAGAAGAGAGGAGTTGTTCAAGGGCAATCCTAAGTACAGAAAGGTTTACAATTTCATCCAGAAAAGTGACAGTAAACTTACACCAGAACAGAAACAAAATGTGGACTTTGAGAGAAACTACCTACATAACATTATAAGGAAATATATAAGAATACTTGCCACAATACCAGAAAAAGGTAAATAGTTGTTATGCCCCCCACAAAATTGTGGATGGACATTAAGATTTGCACTTCTCCGTATGTCCGTCCGTCCGTACCTATGTACATCCCAAAATCTTGTGTGCGCAACTCCTCCTACACTCATTGATGGATTTTGCTCATACTCGCAATGCTGCAAGTTTTACATGAGATATGGGACTTTGTCAGTTTATTTCAAAATTCATCATTATCAACATTCCATCAGGTGTTTATGGGGAGTAAAGTTGTTTTCTCCCCAAAAAGTATATTCATGACAGATAACCTTCTTCAAATAAACACACTTGATTTGTTTATTTATAAAAAGTATCGCCAGTTTTAAACCATTTGAATACAAATACTTGGTAAAACTTGTTGGTATAACATTATACTGCCCGTCATAAGCTCACTTGATAACATTTCTTAGACTCATTTCATAAAAGTTTATATTTAAAGATAAGACCCTATATATGCCAGTACAAGTGTGTTTAGTTGATTATTTATACCTCACCATGTACAGGTAAAGTGCAGTTAGAGAAGCAGATGTACTGTGAGAGGTTTGTGGAATGTCTGATAGATGTGGAGGCACAACTACCCACACGTAGATTCTTCAACGCTCTGCTACACGATAGTCACGTACTTATCATCTCACAGCTGTCCAACCTTAACAAAAGAAAGGAGGGCAAACTGTTCTCAGAGGTGAGTGAATAACTTAAATAGCTCACAGAAGTTAATAATTACTTACTGTGAAAATCCCTAGTCATGAATCTGATTTATGTTACTTCTTCACCAGCTATGTAGATACTGATAGTATAAAGCTATATGAGTTTAGTAACATTGTTAGAAATTGTAATGATGTATGCAGTAAAACTGATTTTATTTGTCTTCCATCAATAGCACTAATATTTTGAATGCAATATTTTGAGTGAATTCATAATGATCACACTTTATTTAGATCATCTGTATGGTTAAAAAACATAAATGAAAAATATAAAAAGAAAAAAGCCAATTTGTTATGTACGGGAGGTTTATTGAAATGTTATGTTGCCTTTGACAGTTACTGGACATGTTGTTGAAATGTTATGTTGCCTTTGACAGTTACTGGACATGTTGTTGAAATGTT
>ENA-OREC01002368-OREC01002368.1-marine-metagenome-genome-assembly--contig:-NODE-2368-length-10350-cov-13.969824_pt1 | contig 10350 bp, 1 predicted proteins | sample MGYA00248626_ERZ508543 | MGnify/ENA primary metagenome ERZ508543 (study PRJEB26211, sample SAMN05518279) | marine metagenome | isolation source: Puget Sound, Washington, USA | host: Bankia setacea...
GTGTTTATGGGTGCTAGGTGGATGCAGTGAAAGTTGTGTGAGTGTTTATGGGTGCTAGGTGGATGCAGTGAAAGTTGAGTAAATGTGTGTTGGACTTGTGGCTGTTCTCTTGCACTGATCAAAATAATCGTTTTTGCAAGCTTCGCCTTTTGTCCTCTTTTTTTTACATTTTAAGGGAAAATCATTCATTTTTTATTTTCAGTAAGAAGTGTCCGATGGGCTAAAGTTTTCTGGTTGTTTTGAGAAAAACACACAATTATAACTACCTTTAACAGTGGTTGTTGTTAGATGAATCTCTTTTGTATGCAAAAAAGGAAAATGTTATGGTTAATGATAATGTTAATGTCTTTTGCACACTTGGTAAAGTTACTTGAGAGAGTGTAAGGTAAGTGTGTTACTGCAACTGAAGGTATATATGGAATGTAAAGTCTAAAGTTGGTGTACAAGGTTACATGTGAGTTAGCTGTGTGAGTTGACTAGCACTAGCATTCTTCAGAAATAAATCTGTGTTTATAAAGTTTCTGTGATACACTGTTCTATTTATGCATTATGATTTAATAAATTATGGATTTGTGAAACCTATACTGTTGTTTCTCTATGCAATTTCTAGAATTGACCAACTTCCAGAAAGTAGAATGCATTATAAATTAAAGTGAAGCACCAAGTTTGAGCGCCTAAGTTATTATAGTGTATTCAAACTTATTTAAATTTGATTGTGAAACAAGCAATTCTGCTTATGTAAATCACTCTTGAATCTATTCCTGGAACCAATCAGTACTGATCAATGAGGGTAGTGTCTTGCTGACAACGAAAGGGAGTGTTTGATAGGGGCTTGCATCCACTGATTATTAGTCTGATGTGCTAACCACTACCCCACGCTGCCCCTCATAGTTTAACAACAGTATTTGACAAATGAGAGACAACATTATAAAACATTTTTTCCCCAGACTGTTAAGTTGGTATCTGCTCAAATACCCATACATAGATATCATGCTCCTGGTGTTATACATGGCTGAGTGTTGTATGTTCTTTGTAAATCCTAAACACATGTTATAATAACGTTTTCAGAACTCGACGGTATTGTTAACTTCCATATATATATTGTTTAGTTGGACTGGTTCTTTATAAATCACAAGATTTGCACATACACAATTAGGACATCATCTTAAAACAATACAGAAACATAAACACAGCAGTCACTACCGTTCAATGTTATAATTCCTTAGGGGGAGGGCAGTAACTAAGTTTACGAACTTGTAGCCCGACCCCTTTGCAATATATTTTGTTAAATTGATATATTTTAATGTAAATACTTATATTGGGCAATAAAATATGTTAAAAGGAAAAAGGAAAAAATAATTCCTTAGCTGGAAAACACACATTTCTAATTACAATGGGACTATGGTGGAAATAAACATGTATTTCTTTTTCCAAAGCAATTTCTATTAGGTAAAAAAACAACCCGACTACATCATAACTAGACACGTTTGTACCAGTTTAACCGTAAGCTTTATCAGACCTACACCTCAACAACAAATGTACAATTGATACAAGGGAGGTAAACCAATAAAACTATTTCTACCAAGAGTAAGGGTTAACTCGCCCTTTAAAGTAATACTATGCTCATATTTGATATTAAATGAATGAACGTATAACAGACATTTAATATATCAACACATATACATAATGAACGTATAAAGACCGAATATATCCCTTCGTACATTTCTGAAAACGGAGTTTAAATATTTACAAACAAGAAGCGAGTTTCCGGACATTTACGATGATATGCATAAATTATAGATCGATGAGTGTCGGACGGAAGCGAAAGGGGTCCGCAAACAGAAATGTGTTGGTCTATATCTACTAAAACAAGGACGTACGCATCGGTTAATACATGTAAAGGATCTTTTTAAAGTTGGTTAAAGCTCCTGTAGCAATATTGTACTATTAAACAAATTTGTTCAGATGCGCATAGTATTACTTTAACTTGGGACGTAGTGATCCGTGAATCAAGATACATACAATGAACCTAACACTTAGTTAAACAATTGAAAACCCTTTTTTCATTTATCAAAGTGGAGCACATATATAAACTTATGAATATCCTAGTCCGGAGTAAGTAATACATGCTGGATTTGTATATGTACAGTAGAAAAGAGTGTAACCTTCAGAATAACCAAGGACTCCCCGATATCGGTAAAACGATAACGAATACTATTTTAACCAGCAGCCTTATCGCTTATGCAGTACGTATCGGGAGATACAGTCATTCTGTCGATCGGCGGTAGTCGGTTATTTCCGTGCATTTCCGTATCGTGTCGCGTTATTCCCATGGATACGCATTGGTTTGTATATAGTCTGAAAAATTAGATTCAACAGCATGAACCACGTGGGACACCTTTTAAGCGATTATTTCAACCGAACCAACCCTCAATGGAGACGACGATGCAAAATTATAATTACCCAGAAAAACACGTGCCTAACTAGTGGTAGTACAAACATAATGCAGTTTTTTCTCCAGGTAATGTATGAATTAAAAACGGCACAATTAAATCGTGCTAACACCTCATCTACGAATCCGAGCATTGGCGGACAGGGCCGAGTTTGTACGATTGCCAAATGATGAGATCTCGGATGAAATCCCGCGTTTTGCGAGCGTTCAGAGTGACTCTATAGCTTAAAGTTAAGAAGGGAGTTGCCAATCCATGGTTTATAGGTCCGTGACCACATGTACTTTTAAAGCACTACTGACAGAAACGCCGAACTGTCGACAATGCTTACGTGAGCCATACATTTAAAGGGACATAACTGAGCTAACTTCAATCGAGGATTTTTACAAGAGTTACTCACATGAAAGATGTTTAGAAACCGAATTTATCTCCAACAAACATGCTTTAAAATATTAAGGCCAAATGGATCATTTCTGAAGAGGTATTCAGACAGATTTGTTTCTGTTAATAACTCACATGTTTTGTAATTCAACAGCACCTAGTCAACATTATAATGAACACAGCAGTTATTACCCTTTAAATAATTCAACTCGGATGGTCAGCCCTTTCTCTTCTTTCCTAATTTGATTAGCCCCGTCAGAGATTCCCTGTAGAGACAATATAAACAGTATTTCACTAATAAGCGTAATTTAAATCATAAAGCGCGCCGGTAACGGTCATGTGTATTTGCAATGTTTGTTTTTTCAATTAAGTCTGAACTGAAATAAACTTTGGGTTATTGTCAAAATACGTATATTTAAAACGTGTCTCAAAATGTATCGTACAGTTTAATTGAATCAGTTATCATTTTTATCATTTTTGATCACTAACATTCGGATTTGTCGATTTGTTCCCACGAAATGTATTGTTTTATGAGGATGTGTTAATTGATAAAACACATGATTTTACACAGAATAGGACTGTCATGTAACATACACACACTTTCCGGCCTTTCGGACCTGTACCCAAATCATTGTTTTGTTTTTAAATTGCTCAAAGATGGACACTGTAACCGTAAACGTTCTCACATGAATCTCATCAATTAGGAGAGGAGCCCCGAATTTCAAGATCGCAAGGAGGACAAATGGGTGATTTGTAAAATAAGTGCATATAAATTCATTTACAGTTACAAAACAGCACAGTCTCTACCACTATCTACATGGTTATTTAGAAATACTGGAACGAGGTTGTTGATACATGTATTCTCACATGGTCTGTTAATCCAGCTCGGCGCTTAGAAAAGAAAACCAATATACAAATTAATATGGCCTTTTCCATTGAGCCAATTGGGTTTGAACAATACATATTGTGAATGGTATTTTAATAACAATATACTGAGTGGTATATAATTAATTCCTACACATTTATAATAACGCGAACGATTGCTTAATGAAATAGTACTGCCTTAGTAAAACTACGCGTGTGTTGAATGATTGCTAGAAATAAACAGTTGTTGATTGTGACATTTGGAGCATATGACAAAGTTGCTATTTATATTTATTTTTAGGTTCTTTAAATAATAAAATTGTTCTTTCTTTAACGGTTATCCAGTAATACTGTCGACTAGGTTTGAAGAACGATTAACGAGGCATATTTCGAGTACTGATGAAATACGGGCGTTGTGTTGAAATATACGGAAACATAGACCAGTTGAACTATCACAATTTGCCTTGAAGGAATTGTTTGTACCAGAAACAAACTTCTAAATCAACAGTAAACACAGAAAAGCGTACAATGGGATATTGATACTATATTTGTGCAGCGAAAATGAAGGACTTTGTTTGGACAGTCTTACTTGTTATGTTGTTGGGCACACAACCGCTGGTCATAAATTCAAGGTAAAGTATGTTTTGTTTATATTACTTCGACTTACATGTAAAAGAAATTATATGTTTACATGTTGAACTTTTTTATTTTATGTTTTGTATATTATGAACAGCTTTTATGTACCGTCGTTTCTTCTTGTGTCACTGTTGACCTGATTAGGGCATTTTGACAGATTAACAGTCGTCAAACAAACTCCCTCTTGAAATACAGTCTATATTTTATTTTGTTTACTTCTTCTTCTTATTATTAATATTTATGTTTTATAGTTTATTCTCTGAATCTTGTTGTGCTCTTTTTTCTTGTTTTTATCTTCACAACAGAATATGTCGCAGTCATGTCATACTTCTTCTGTATGTTTGTGTACAATAGCACTTGTGTCGAAGGTTGTGGAGGACAAGTTGATATTATTCAATAAATGCAGCTGATAAATTACAACGATTATATAATTTTATGGTAATTAAAAGTTTACAATTCTAGATACATGTACTAGTATTTTTACGCAAGTTGAATATTTCATTCCACCAAACTCATACTAACACTTGGAAAGGCAAGTAATACCCGTGGTAGGTAACTCATTAGATAACAACTGATTGCTCTGTTCTGTTCTGTTCTAAACATGCATAGCAAGTAAAGATTAGACGTATTCACATAACTATCATGTTAAGAAATAATGTAGATACTTCTCAAAGCATGTAGTAGGAATTCTGTATCATTTCTTGTCAGTTATTAAACATATCTGCTTATCTAAGACATTGCACTATCATTAAGAATAACGATGACTTCATACGTCAAGTCTTTAACAAACATCAGGCATGTATCATTGTCCTGGGCAAGGTCCCAAACTATTTGTCAGAGGGTTCGAGGGCACGCTTCAGGTCTAAGAGCCAAACCAGCCACCTGTTAACAAACATCTAGATTTTCCGTATATCTTTTGTTACCATCTCTTTTATTCACAATACCTTTTATAAATAGTAGACAAGCCGAACATAATCACTTCAATTAGCTTCATTATTCACATTGATATACTCTACCCGATTATGAGGATACCTACTTGATTTGGCGATTGATATGATGTCGTTATCGATATATTTATAATATGATGAGCCCATTGTACAATAGAGCCCAAAAGAGACCAAAAGAGCCCAGATATGTCGGAAATCTGATGCCCAGTTTGACAAGACAGACTATGAGTGGCGTTTATATCAGATATAACACTTAATTAGCACTCAAGTCGATCAGTAAAATAGCAGTGATTATATACACGTGTTTGTTAACTCTTGTCTTACCCCGGGTAACATTGCTAGACTCATTGCTGGTCATCCCAAAAGTAAAGAATGTTTTATGCGAACAGAATAACAAGAAAAACAGAAATGAAACAGCAACCAAAACAAAGAAATAAACGGAACGAGTTAAGAACTTTATGTTAAGGTTATGATTTACAATAATTGGCCTGTAAAGCAGTTCTTAGATGTGTTTTGCTCTATGTATTTTATGTAATATCACCTTAATAATGTCGGTATAGAACCCATTTTGATTGTGAAGCAGCCAATACTTATACTGCTTAGGTCAGGTAGTCTTGAGTTGTTAGGTTGTAATCTAAGAGTGTCGACGTTGATAGCTCAAACAGCAGAATTATTTTTAAAGATTGGTACGTCTTCCATGTATACCCGGGCACACGAGCGCAAATTCCTTAAAACAATCTAAAACAGTAATGCAATGGGGAAATTCACATTGTTTACTAGCGGGCTAATGATTGCATACATTCCACACGCACATCTTTTCTTTGTACTTTCACATGCCTATACAACGTATATTTTGTTTTAAAAGAGTACATACAACACAATTGCGATGTCGTTGAGTGTCTCTATCTGTCCATTGACTGACTTCCAGTTACTCGCCCAAAGCTGCTTCCCAGTTCCTTTCAGCTATCGCTTATTGTCAGATCATGCCAATCGGCAGAGCATGGTACCATTGTTTGGGGATTGCACCAAACGTTCCTCCCGATTTCTCCGGTGGAATGTGGGTGCATGACAGCCATTGACATATCAGTACATGTGATCTATATTGAATGTCAGATACCACGAGCTGTCTATGCTATCTTGTACATATTCACTAATTAGTTTGTTTTATATACTATTGTCACTGGGTCTGTGTCAATAGGAGTAAAGTTGTCTTATGTCAAATGAATTGTGAAACATGGTGTACGAATTCAACTGTCTCGAGTTACTTTAAAGGCACTCCCTCAGGTCCATAACACCTATATTAGGAGCACAAACCAATGCCTAACTAACATGTGTATGCATGCATCTTCCTTTGTACTACATCTAGGACGTTTAGACAGCTTATTTGGTATACTCAATTATACAAGAATAGTTACCATCCAACCATAGAAACAAATACAAATCTGAAAACCTAGCGATTAAATATTTACCAAGTGAAACGATTTGGATTTAGAATGCTTGCAGTTGTCAAATTATTTTCAAGTAAGTGACGCCTGAATATACCCCTTTAAATATCATTAAATTTAAGAGCAATAATTATACAATAGTTTACGGTGCATTTCTATTATGATATACCTGCGTATTTACAAGTGTGGAAACTATGCATCAATTCTCTTACAAATCACATATTACATAATTCAAAGTCATGTTTAACCCATGCAGTAAATACAATTATCAAAGCTGAGATCTAAAAGTTAATATTTCACTGCCACTCATAGCTCATAGAGAGACACTAGGACAACTAAATGACACGTGACAGAATGATAACCCTCTCAGTTTTGTTCAATCCTTTGAAATCCATCAAGATAAGGAGAGTGTAAGTTAAAGTGACATTAGTAAAAGAATAACGAATAAGGCGAACTATTGTTTAGATACAGGTCACATAAAGCGACATTCCAATTTACCCGTTTTCTATATTATTCATAGAAAGTGTCCTTTGCCCATTGTCCCATGTTCTGGTTCTTCTTTTACTTTACCTTTATGTATTATGCGGTTGTGTTTATTTGTCCAACTTACTTACTTTCTATTCTCAAGATAACAATAAGCGATATTCGAAATATTCCTACACCTATTTTGCTATGGAATTCAGTATTTTGTAAAACTTATCAATTACTAAAAAAGTGTTCTTAGAATTGAATGATCATTTAGATGCTTTGATTGTAAACTCATCAAACATCAGTGAATGACTCAACATGCTTCAAATAATTCACTGCCATACATTCTGGTTGGCATTTGCTGAGCTCTGTGTTTTTTTCTAAATACTACTACACCGTGTCAAACGTTTTCTACACAACTTAGATTATGATGATACCAGTTGAATGTTTACCAATAACACTAACAAAACAAACACACTCACTTTCACGTATACCCTTTTCTCCAATGAAACACTGTTTATTCTTTCTGGTTTTATAAAGTGTTGTTTAATTTTAGATCATCTTTTGACCGGATGTTGATGCCAGATGAAGAAAGAAACACTCGCAGAAAAATTACAGACGAGAGTGATGACGAAAATGGCATAGACAAGGTCAGTAATCACTTCCGGATTCTAGGAGGTGTGTCTAGCAGTGGTATTGTCATCAGCTATTGAAAGAAAAGAACAAAATCACATTAATACAAAGTAATTTTTAACAGAATTGAAAAAAGTACATCTATCTAGGATGAAACGCGTTTACAGATCCATAACTATGTTTAGTTAAGGGAAGTAAAAGGATTACGGTTAACCTAAACTATTCTACTGTTTACAAGTGTTACATTAATCCAGTAAGTAGATATACTTAACACCTAGTTATGTTTGTTGATTAATAACATATAGAATATCCTCTGTTAAATGACTCATCAAATGCATTAAACATTGTTGAGTTAACTAATGTGTTTAAGTTTCGTTTGAAGTATTTATAACTAGGATTTAGTCTGGTCTCTGTGGGTACCATATCTTTATGTTTAATAGTATGTGTGATTGTGATGTATAAGGTAATCAACAGATATCGTGGGACTAATACATTTGATAGCACATTGCATTCGTTGTATGTTTCATTCTAACATTCCAGCTTTTTATCACAAACATGGCTCAATGTAGGTTCTAGACATTTTTGATTACAGCTTTAACTCAACGCATCCAAACAAGTGTTATCCTTGTGCAACGCAGGTGTCGTTTTATAGCTCTGTCTTGTCACCATGGCACAATGGTTTTAAAGTAAGTGCACATGTACTAAAGTAGTGACTGTGTAACTTAGTGAAGTTTTTCTCAGCACAACAATGACCAATGCAGTTTTACTCCAGACACTTTAACCCGTTTAGAACAAAACTTAATTTCTTCAAACGAGCTAACCACGGATTTAGACTCGATGATACTGTGATGTGCTGTGCTTGCTATTCATGCTCTCCAAGATTAAACTCTAAATGCACTTAACTCTAAACTCAATGACAATTCTCAAAGTGGTTTAATGTTCCCACGAAAAGGTAACTTGTTATGAATGGTTAAAATACAGCCATTCATGTTAGGGTTATAAATGTACAATTGAACAAGAAAAAAGACATTCCCAAACAAGGTAACACTATTATCAAAGAGTTTAATATCGAATTAAGATTGCAATCTTGTTGGTAAAGAATGACTCGTAATTGTTGAGCGTGAAATTAAATGTGATTATAGCCTTTGTCTCACGGACTGTTCACATTCTTGTAGGTAAATATAAAGGATTAAAATACCTTTGGTTCCAAACCCCTAACACGTACAATAAATGTTCTGCCGAGTAAGGTGTTCTTTTAGATTTTTTTTACGTCATACAGTCTTTTGTCTCCTGAAGTTTTTTTTCACAGTTGTCCATCTATAGGAGAGATCAATTAATAGTGTGATTGTCGTTAACTATCTCCACCTGTAATGTGCATGATTAAAACACATCGGTTATATAACCATCGTGAATTAATACTACAATGGAGTACAAACATGCAAGAGGTAGACAGTACAAGTTGAAACAGTGAGACATTAAAACTGCATTTAAGCCAATGCCAGATGCGAAACCGAGCAGATGATTAGGTGGTAAGGCATTGTTATCGCAGTGTTCTAGTTGAACACGATATAGCCATTTTAAAAAAAGTACTAAAAAGACATCGTTTTTGTTTTGTCGATAAACTGTCGAGGAAACCAAATGAACTAATACAATAACCTGAATTGTCTTGTAACATCGTATACAGTACTTGTGACATAGTCATTGTAGCTAGAAGTAACAAACGTAGTATTAAAACAATTATCCACGTATAATAATGGTTACAGTAGAAACCAAGAGAAAAGATTGCGGATTTCCATAAACCATATCCTACTGATCGATGGTACCAACTGGACACTAACTTATTCATCTGACGTTGTTATTCATTGGTTAGACAACTATTCGAACGCTGTAGAAAAACATACTAATGGTTCTTACAGAAATGCCCGTGTCAGCATTAGATAGTGTGTATGCGTAAGATTACGGTCTAAAACAAATTAAACCCATGCAATAATCAACAGTAATGAGCAGGCAGATGGCAGTAGGAAATATGCTGTCGTTTATTGAATTCCGTGGAGAAATATCAACGTTTTATACCAGTAGACTGTATTAAAGCATGTATTATAGTCAGGGTGAGGAAGTTAAACTGCCAGACTCGGGGATTACACACTGACTGCCATTCCTTACACTGACAGACGTTGAACTTAATACAAATACCTACTTCACTCCTTATTTAAAGCGTACTTAACCAAATACTTTCTGTGACTTACAATGTACAGTGTACCGATTACACGTCCAATATAACATAAACAAAGTAATCATTTATGGGGCGATTGCCGACACTTTTTAATCAAGTTTCAGGGTTCAAAGTTCATTGGCCAAATCATACATAATGTAGTGTCATACAAACGTAGAAAAAACATCAAGAAGTGAAATATGGTTTGATGATTTTATTTAACGTGTACCAACGCTACAATGAATCTAATTTAACGTGTACCAACGCTACAATGAATCTATTTAACGTGTACCAACGCTACAATGAATCTAATT
>ENA-OREC01002369-OREC01002369.1-marine-metagenome-genome-assembly--contig:-NODE-2369-length-10350-cov-13.288621_pt1 | contig 10350 bp, 3 predicted proteins | sample MGYA00248626_ERZ508543 | MGnify/ENA primary metagenome ERZ508543 (study PRJEB26211, sample SAMN05518279) | marine metagenome | isolation source: Puget Sound, Washington, USA | host: Bankia setacea...
GCTAATTGTACATAAACCTATAACGTTATAATAGCTCAACTCAGTTGGTTCCTACTCATCTCGGTTCTCTCCCTTAATCTTTAAATGTTTATTTGAAAGCTTCTCTTTTAAGTGCATTAACGTCAATGTTTACGAACGGTTGCTAAACATGTGTCATCTAAAATGTTTAAACAGTATAAGAAGCACGTAGTAGTTCTTAGTGTTAAAAGGCCAACACACGACACCCTGTAATAACATTACGCGAACACGGAAGCTTAGTGGGATTTGAAAAAAGCATTCGTTGTTTTCCATCTGTAATTAAATTTCGAGTTCGTTACTCAAGCTCGTATAATCCGGCAAAGCCAGCGTGCATCTCAATTAGATTAATTAATTAGTTTTTTACTAATTTGAGTGTTGTAGGAAGGGAACCTATTCTACATCATAGTATTAACAACCCAGTATTTACTACAAGTTGGTCGATGCTTGACCACGGCCCGATTTCATAATTGGATTCACCTTTAGGGTGATAGTGTGAAGGCGCTCACGTTTAACGAAGTGTGATAGTAAATTGCATTTCATAACTCCGGTTTAATCCATTCACAGTTAAGTATAATGTTTATACACGATGTAAATGGCTTGAATACTCTCTACTGTCATTTGAGCACAATAAGTCGTGTTTCCCGCAATCTGTCAAAACACGGTCCCGCTAAAACAACCACGTTATAACAACCTAGATTGAAACGTACAATTCATGTATGCGGCTTGAACAATTAACTATATGTATACACTTTCTAGCACATTTCTTTAATCAGCCAAAAAATGTTGAACAAAGTATGCGTATCATTTCTTGAAGCAAAAACTTTATATAATATATAATAGAATATTTTTCTCATGTTATAGAATACCAATGTTAAAGACGCAGCTTGATGATATATTATGTATCATAGTGTGGAATTCATGTATGTGCGTATGTCACTTTCTTTCTCGTATACTGTGTTAGTATGCCTTCATTCATGAAGCGATGGACTGTTGCCTATTACATGTCAGTCCGTCCGTCAGCCGTCTTAGTATTTTATTTATTTCAGATTAAAGGTTAAGGTCAATATGACATTTAATGTAGAAATTTCGGTTTTCACAAACATCTCTTGTTGCACATATCTCGTTGCAAAATGTAGAAATCTAAATAAGATATTGCTTAAACTAACGACTCAGCGTCTTGGCCACACTCGCACAAGTATACATCTACACAAATATATCGAGTTGTTTTTTAATATCGTCACCCAATAACTATATTTTTAAAACGATTTCATCTACACATGAATCTATCCTAAACAGTCTAGTAGTACAACTCTTCATAACAAATCAAGACATATTTTATAGGACGTTTAACGGCTGTGGAAGGGGGACATTGTCTAAGCAGCAGGCTTAGGAGCCAGTTACATCATTATTTAGTGCTCAAGTCGTTTTGACCTAAATGGTAAACATAGATAGATCTCGATTTAAACACTAGACTATATATTTATGAGTTCAAATAAATTCTAATATCATATATGAAAATATAACCAGTATAGATATTACATAGTGAAACAGTGATGATATAATGGTCATACTTGATCAGGGTGAAAAGTCTTGTAATTGGTATTTCCTGACAACAAATTACAATGTGTAACAAAATGATACAAACACAAAATATGATAACTAATAAAGGACTATACTCTATAACATGTCTTCTCTTTGAAACTTTTATGTATGTAAATAGAATCTTTACATTTTCACATTCAAGTTATTCTATGAATGTATGTATATTTGGACATACATTTACATATAGTACATCTGACTGGGACGTTGGTTGTGTTCAATTAAGTGTTTGCGTATATACATGTTAATTTGTGAACTTAATGAAGTTTCCCCTACATGTATTTGTGTTTACTTTTGTATTAGTTCTCTGACAACAAGTCGGATTGAGCCATTCTACATATAAACGTGTATGTAAACATATAACGACATATCTATAACCGATATGGATTTAATTCCTACGCCTAGACTTTAATTATTGGCCATAAGCGTAGTCCTAATTTCATTATGAAATGTGATTTAAGTGTAAGCAGAAGTTAAAGTGTAAATAACTGACTTAGTTATAATGAAATCGGGCCCAGGGCTTGATTTTGGCTGATTTGCTCCAAGACATGACCTTTGGTAACATAGGTGTTAGCAGAGACATAGTAAGTACTTTCCATTGGTATGACGTATGCTTACAATACAAAGGACGCCTTGTTGAGTTAACAATATAGTAAACATGTATAAACTGTCATTAAGGCATTACGAAACAACGTTTTTTTTATCATATGTGCTGCGGACGGACATTGTCACTGAATACGAACGAATGTCACGGATTGTTTACTGTGGGGTAGGCTTACATACTTGTATTACATAATCAAAGTGCAACATGCATACATGCGTTACAAAGGTGCCTATATGCGCCTATATGTATATATGTACTGTTTACCTTTTATATGTCGTAAATGTCTTGTTCTATATGGTCGAGACAAGACATTCCTTGTAGAAAGTGTACCTGTATCTAACACATAACAAGAAGAGTTGCTTTCTCGGTAACTCCATGTTTAGTGTCTTCGTGTTATCAGATAAGAACGAGTATTCGTGATGGGATATATGGTGTTGACCTATAGTTGACCTTTTCAATAAAACGTTTGATACAGCTGCTTAGACATGACTGTACATTGGTTTTGCACAATGATGTGACGTACTGAATGTTCGTGTGACAGTCCTACTTACATAGACTAGTGATTACCAACAACTGACCCATTATGACAACATGAGTGCAACTATCTGGGACCGTCAGCCTTTGTGAGAAATTATTCATTAATTGACTTGTACGACAGTTTAACGGTGTTCTATATGTGTACTTGTCGATGTACCGCCAATACTAATTGGCAACACGTATAGTCAAAGGAAATGTCGGACACAACATCGGTTAACGGTCATAAACACCTTGGACTCAAAATGAATTATTATAAAAGGTCTTTCGTTTATTACTTTCAATCGTTAATAATTATGTATTTTCTTTTTCATTTCGCCTATCTGCACTATATAAGTGACATTGAATCATAAAATAAAACGAGTTTAAAAGTATGCTTATTATGTTCTAGAACACGTAGCAATACGTCACGAGCGCTTCAGTTCAACAATACACCAACAACTAAATAACGTGTCTCCTTGACGAATTATGCAAACGCCTTTGTCAGTCCAGTTTAAACAAAGATTGTAGTCAAAGCTTCATCTTTTAAACTAAAATTTCTTCTCGCGTGTACTTATGAGGATGGTATCAAACCTTTATTTCCACAGCTTATGTTATCATTAGAGACTTTGATCTTTAGTTCAATGTTTAAGAAGGGTGTTATGGTAGATACAGAGAAACATTGCCTGGTACTGAAACTTGAACTTAATATGTCCAATTGAAACATGTATTTAAGTACAAGTCATGCTCGGGTGTCAAATTTAATTTAAATTCAAGTCATGTTTTAATAAAATCTATTTATAGCATACTTTGTCCAAAGTGAAACGTAATGTGAATTTATTGTTCAAGGATTTGTCGGAAATAGTTTTTCTTGTAATAATGTGTATTGTTGTATTTAGTTTCAAGAAGAGAAACCTTAAACGTTATTATATGTAGATCATACGTTTCAGCAGACAAGTGACTGAACGGATAACTCCAAATATTATTGAAAAGATAGTTTCACATGTGAAAAATTACTAACTTGACGTTACCAGCGTGATGCAAATACGTATACACGGTAAAATGAAAAGTGTACCTATCTCCATACCGATATAATCAATTATTGATTACCAGACATTGTGAAATGCATCGAAACATTGAGAGACATTGACATTTTATTATAAGCTACATGTGATCACATATTTTGAAAGTTCATGTGTACTCATTGTTGAACTTTGTGTCCTCTACCGGAAATGAAAAGTAACAAGTAGATCACTCGTATTTGTAGTCGTACTGACCGGAAATGAAAGCGATGTTTTGCGTCCTCATCGCATGCTTCTGTATATATAACGTGACGTTTTGCGTATTGACATGTGAAAAGTCTAACTACAGGTTAGATTATTTCTAAATGGTAGGAGACTACGCCACTCACATGCGATTTAACGAGTTTAATATAGTTGTATCATATTTATTGTCAACCATGATCGATACACATTTAACCTTAGTGTGCACCTAACATAACATCCAACTGTATATACATAGCAATAAATGGTCTATAAATATTGAATGGTTTCAACGTGACAGTGGAATAATTTTACAGCATTTCCTTGAAAAGCGAAATAATGGTAAACATATAGTTAACAGTATAGGGTTGTGTCTTCAATATCTCGACTTAAATGTTAATTGTATCAATCAAATGACACTTCCATGAACGTCTTTGTTACATACTTACCACGTGTACGAAGTGTTTGCTTTTACAGAAATATCCTTACAGTGAAGTGTTTCATAACTTGTGTCCGTAACCTAATGTAATTTCCTGAATGTCTGCATCTTGATGAGTTTAAGTCTACTGATACACGCTCTTCCTTGCTCGGAGGGAAGGCTACTATTTATTATGTAAACATTTCGCAGACATACAGGACAAGCTGGTCAAAACTGACGTCCGTTATATTGAACTAGAATATGAGAGTGGGTGGACATGTGTACGCTGGGTATGGTATATATAAATTCTTAAACGGAACACCCTTTACTTGTTTCCTTGAAGTAACTTTAGGGAGACGTTTTTCTGTTTACAACCTCAGGCGTTTCGATTTCCGGCATTCAAAAACAAACATAATTGAGTGATCGCGTTGTGAGACAGATGCCAACTGTGTGTAGATCTTGTAAATGAAAGCAGGTGATGCACACACATGTTATGTGTGCGTTCGTGCTGTACGAGTCCTAACATAAACAAAACTCACATGCCTGACTTAATGACACCGTTCTCTGTGAATACCCTGACGATAGTGATTATATGCGCAGTACAATAGCTAAAGGTAAATAATGCACATAGAACAATGAGTATTGGTTGTAAAAGGTACTTACGTGGAGACAATGTGTGCGTTGAATTGGTTAGATAAAAGTACGAACAAGATGATCCCAAGCTAATACTATAATTGTTTTCTAAAATATCTTTTAAACAATCATCATGTTATATCTAACTAAGTTTATGTTATCTAACTTTATATGACGTAACAAACAACTTTGGTTTGGTTATTTCCTTTTAGGATGGTGTGGTGTCCTTCATTTCATCGTCTTAACTTAATCACATCATCACATGAAATTACTGACACAACAATAACTAGTGTATACCCGCGGGAGGTTCTTTGTTGTATTTAGCAAGATACATGATTGAACGATAACATCGGACAACCTCGTTAAATCGACGAAACTCTGCATGTGAAAGAAGTTGAAAAAATAAGTAAACTGGTTCTAAGTCGGTTAGCACAGAACCTGACCATTTTTAATGTTCCTACTTTTACAGTTTGTGGTTGGTGGAATGTAAAGTTCAAATGCCAAACTAGTTTCTTCTAAGTTTAAATTGTTTACATTCCGTTACATTTTAAGTGTCTGTTATGGACAGTAAATACTTAGGTATATGTGGTTTTCTATCTGTATGTAGTTCACAATTAAAGGCATAAAACGTTGTTGTATTGTCCTTGCGGTAAGAAGGTTATGGATAGTTTAATTAATGGCATAACTACTTTTATGACGCAGATAACTGACCAACGAGGTAATATGGTATAAGAAAGCATGATGACGTCACCAGTAAATATCAATATGATAGTCTGAACCAGTTAGAATCAATGGTCAAAGTTGGATGTTCAAACAGGGCAAAGGGTGTAATTGTCTGTTTCGATGCTGTCCAATAAAACGTGTTGAAACTCATTTTACAATTTAAAAGGACAGATATCCTGATTCAAAAATTATCAACGATCAATGGAATAAGAAGGCTTGGTGTTATAAGGGACACAATCCAGAGTTGATAGTAATGTCCAGCAGTTTGTTCCCTTCATTGTATTAATTAAGATTAGGAAACCTGATCGTATCAAGGGAAACAACCCGCAGTTAGATGACATGTGAGGTACGAATGATTATCTCCCTGTAACATATAAATGAAAGAAGAGCAGAGAACGCTATTGATATTGTGTATTTTATTAGCATAAGTTATTGTACAAATAAATTACTGGATTGCAACAAGTTAATCACATATTTGACTTATATAAAGAACATTTAGGAACGTATTTACACCAGATAATTATATTGAAAGTGTATTGATACAATATCGACTAGCACGAGTTATAAAAGCATATACAGTATAAAGGTTATACCCAAAATAAAACTTAGCGTTTGGTCCATTGGACATATAGTACATAGTAAGAAAACAATAGATGTCGATAGAAACAGTTAAACACTTGGATATATAGTAGTATTCTCGTGGTTAGGGTTAGATGAAGTAAAAGAGGTGCTGTAAACGAATCAATATATTCTGTAATTGAAAGTTGCTATTGTAATTGGCTGATGTGATCATTAAATAAAAACATGTTAAATGCGTTCTGTGTACATACCTTTTTGAATCTAGTAAGAAACTTCTGCTCACTTAAAACACACATACTAATTTATCAAATAATCAATGAAAAATATCTTTAAAATATCGAGATCGCTTAATGAACTTTGTCTTTGTGGCTTTACTAAATGAGACTGACTAATAAACCTTATTTAAAAACAACATGTTAGTAGTTGCATTTATAAATACACCAACGATCAAGTTACACGATGTTGTTGATGATGTCGTTGTTATTAGTTGTTATTAGGTGGTTGTGGTGATGGTATAAATGGCTAAACTCTGTATTATACAATGTCATATTAACCAATTCATCAAAAAGGGAGTTCACCCAAAATAAATCATAAAACTAGCATTGTATTCAAACTTAATGGTACGTAACATACTTTGTACTGTAGCTGCACATATAAGCAGCCACAACAAAGAAAAAGTACGGTGAGATGAAGAAAGCTGTACGAACTGTTGGTACATATACTTGCTATACAAAGGTAACACTATATGAAACTATTTGGATTCCTTTAAAATTTGTGTTTGATAACATATGTTAGGATATGTTTATTAACCTATTTGAAGAGCATATTAAGCAAACTAAATGCATCCGAGTCAAAAGCGTGTGTTTAAAATAGGATTAAAATATCAAACGAAGTCGAAAAAAAACACGTTCAAATGAGATCAATTAGCAAGACCAAATTGATTAATGCAAGAGTAGGAATAAGATAAATACAACAAAAATGGTGGTTGTTTTTGCAATGCTATTATTGGCTGTGATCGATATTGCCAAATGTGTAACAGTTAGTTTCAAGTATGTATAACAAAAGTTAGAACACATAGAAAGAACCTTGAAATAAAATAACGGAATTAAGTTAAACATATGATAGACGATACATATAAAATACAGTCAATTTAAATGGTCATTGTTATGGTTGGGTTTCTCATTTTGTCGACCACTTAGAATTGTGTATGGTAACTTGTTTTGATTCTTAATAAAATGCTGTTTTAACCAATCAATGTAAATCGACACGTGTACGACATTTGTTTGCAAACTATAAAGTAACATGTATTTAGCATTACAACTTGGTACATTTAACACCATATACACTGTGAAATGATTATAACCTAAAGATAAATAGTTTGTGGAGAAAGTAATAATCATCCTTGATTTCTGACAAACAACAAATTACAATGTAATATTGAAACAAGCAGGGAAAATGGTGCCTCAAATATCAAATCAGAAATGATCGTTAAAATAGTAACATATAAGTACCGGCCCGGAATAAACCAACAGTTTACAAAGACTTGTTCTTCCTAACATAACCAGGGGTTCTATCGTAGACATGTTAAATTAACTCAACCGATATGTGAGACAGTATATATCGGGTACAAGGTATGTGTATTGACTCGTATCATTTCATTTAAAAAATATTTTTTAAACAGTACTCGGGTGTATATACACAATACTATGATTGTACTGTTTTCACATCATGGTCGTAAGTGTATGTACATACTTTACGGACATGCACACTTCGTAACATATCTGTATTCATTGTAACAGTCAAAGAACACATTGCAACTGTTCCACAAATGCAGCACATGCGTCTTTGCATAGCAACCAGAACTAGGAACATCTCCCGTCAAATGCGTTATTTCTCGTGTTCGTATACACGTTCTGTTTCGGTAACAGTATTTCACAACAAAAGTATTGTCAGCACTATAACCTACTCTTCAGTTTACGATCAATATCCTTGAGAAAGTCGTGTTGGCACTTTCAGATGCCATGTCACTGTCGCAAGCACTGTGATTGGTGGAGAAAAAAAGGCCTTTATAGAGACAAGGGTGGTAATCATAGTTCACTAAAAGAGCTACGATCACTGGGTCAAGCAGACGAAAACAACAATAAAGACAGTTTAGACGCAAATAGAGGTCTCAGCACGAACACCATTCTTTTTTCTTCGGTTTATCCGCTTCCCTTTGTAAGATCACTTTATTGGTCTGTTGAACTATCGCTGAATCGTCTTTTGTGATTGTGTCTATTATTAGATCTGCAAGCGTCTCGAACACTTCCGTTACATTGGTTCCGTCCTCTGCGCTCACTTCCATATAGTTAAGTCCCACACTTTCCGCGTATTTCTGAGCATGTTCGTAACTGACGGCCCGCTCTTCTGCTGGCACGTGACATTTGGTTCCCACTAGTATTGTACATATGTCAGGGTTGGAAGAATACTCGTTCAGATCGTGCAACCTGAAGAGGGAAACAAACATTTACAGTTATCATTGATTTATCATATTTTACAAATACTACATTATACCCTTCGTGCGTGACACGTGATATAAATATAACAGTAATATTCTTGTTCGCAATATAAGTATATCAGCTATGAAGTGCCAGTATCGGATAAACGACTTACAATAAACCAAAAATACTTTTCTCTTACACACATGCGGCCATGATTCGCGTATCATTCTTATTTCTCTTATTGTTTAATCAATAAGTTGTATAATTGGTATTTATCTTTAACATCTGAGCATGTTTCATATTAACATATTTCAATGCAATAATAACAGCGAAGAGGACATAGGAAACGAGCGATTAAAATGAACAAATAATAAAGTACTATATAGTGTAGCGCTCTTTCAATACTTGATTTAATCACAAAGTCACTATCAGGTAACGTTAGGCAGGTCAATGAATCTAACCATAAAAGTATACTTGTAAGTTGTTACATTGTGTACTTATATTTCAAAACATGTTCTTGCTTACCAATACTGGACATTGTTGAAAGTGTTTTGCTTTGTGACATCAAACAACACTAGACAGCCATGTGCACCTCTGTAGTATGACGCTGTCAGACTTCGAAACTTTTCCTGGCCTGGAATTATAAAACATATATAACTGAATACATGTGTTACACTATGTTAGGTTAATTCATTGCTTGCCATTGGGACGAGGTTGTACGTGGAGTATAGCACAATTCCACGGGATACACAAACAATAATTTTCGAAAGACAAAAACAACAGTATTTACACTATAAAAGACTTATTTGTATGTTATGTTAGTGGAGTGTTGCTGGCCAACTTGTATTGAGGTGAGTAGCAGGTTTGTGTTTAAAATCAGCTGAACAATTTGAATGTTACAACACAAATTAGAATATGCAATATGTCTTTCATACAAATGGTGAGTTAAACACACACATGTACAATACTAAACTAATTGAGTCTAATTAGTTCAATAGGTACATGCCTAATCTACAAGTATCCACCTTATTATCCATTCTAGCTTTAGAAGACCGTAACCATCACGTTATTAGACGCATGTCATTACACAAGATATATTCATAATAGCTAATTTTATCTGTGGATATACTAGTTCGGACATAATACTTGCTAAGAACAAGAGATACTGACGATAGAGAAGTCGTTATAGCGACATCACCACCAATTTAAAACTCACGGAAGAGTTTTAAATGAAAGAATGTTTGATGTTAATTACGTATAAGATCAAAACTAGTACAACAACGTGACGAACACTTACCCGTATATCGATATATATATATATATATTGTATTGTCGAGAGACTTCCGGTTAATCAATGTCCAGGTAGATTTCAAGCCTATAGTTATTCCAGTTTCTGAATCAAATCATTAAAGAGTTTGGACGAGATATCTGTGTACCAAATTTTTTTATTTAAATATTGCTTTGATGGTATTTGTTTGTGTGTTGTTGTTTTTTTTGTTGTTTTTGTTGTGTTTTTTTTTT
>ENA-OREC01002370-OREC01002370.1-marine-metagenome-genome-assembly--contig:-NODE-2370-length-10350-cov-13.150102_pt1 | contig 10350 bp, 3 predicted proteins | sample MGYA00248626_ERZ508543 | MGnify/ENA primary metagenome ERZ508543 (study PRJEB26211, sample SAMN05518279) | marine metagenome | isolation source: Puget Sound, Washington, USA | host: Bankia setacea...
TATATAAAATATGATATTATGCGACATATTTAATCAATGCATCTAAAATTTGGTTCATTTATATTATACACACAAATATATCGATTAACGGAAAGAAAATAAAAACGTGTACATGTACAAAACTGTCCATGCGGGACGGAAGGTCCTCGGGCTCCTCGTGCACGGCATGATAGTTGTCGATTTTGGTGGAAAACTATTCCTTGTTGATTGTCTTTTATGAAAAAAACACTAAATATGGCGAAAATAAGTATAACAGAACGCGCTCAAGCGTTCTCACGTACACGAACACTCCAAGTGTAACCATTCAAGGAAACATAACTGCGATGAGGTATCGAAATGACGTCATTCGGTCCATTCTTCTTTTTCATATCCGTGCCAATCTCGGTAAAATGTTGGCACGGAATTACGCATCATGTCACGCGGCTAGAAGCACACTAGTTATGCTTGCAGCAAACAACGTGCAAACGTGTTGGACCAACTAAAATACAAGATACGTATCACACAGTCCCTGCAACTAAATATCTGGGAGCTCATGCGTGTTATTCATCAGATGTGTGCGGCCATTCCACAACAGTATATTCATAGAAACGTTTTATCAATGGGTACACGGTACCGTGCTTTAGATGTACAAAGTATTGAAACGAAATTAAATACGACGTGATTTGAATTTTCAGTTTTTGTTTTATGGGTGTCCGTGTTAACCCTTAAATTTAAGTTTGTTCCCGTGATCAAATTGCAATGAAGCTTTGTTTTTATATATTAGGAATTTATTGTATCAAACTTTTATTTGGTTGTTTGTATTTTTCTAATATATAACAAAAACTAGGTGACCAATTAAAAATTCGTTGAAGTGTATAGTAATTAATTATTTACATAAAGTAAATTCACAATACTTACAGTGCCAGTTAATATGCCACTGACGTCTTACCAACTGACAGATGTTAGCACAGACATGTTGCATAAAACTAGTTATATTTCAACAGTAAATGCGCGATTCTATATCAAGTTAAATGGATTCTTTGTACAAGTACTTAGAGTTAAGTTCACAAGCTTTCTATACACACGCAACATTATATGTAACTATACGACTGGGGATGACATAAACATCTTCACTTGACTATACCAACATTAAAGGTGGATCGAACAAGGTTATATAAATAGTTTAGAGACATTTTCAGAATAGGCATATCTACGAAATTAAAATCTCCCAGCCGTATGATAGTAATTTATGTTTTTTTGAGCTTAACTAATGTGACAGGACTATTGTGTACACGGGAATTTCAACTTAAATGTTTTTAAACGGCATTCAGATATTGTTCAAAAGTTTAAACGTGTATTTTACAGCAATTAAAAGTAGTCAGACATCTTCATCAATCACCGAAAACCATTGATTTTATGGTTCATTATGGACGCCATAATTGCTACATACGGGTCCTTTCACTTTGAATGTTCTAAAACACTACACCCCACTGTACACGTTTGATGTCATCTAAAGCGACCGAAACTTTCGTAATAATTATAGGGACACTGTCCAGCATTGTATTTTGTTTGAATCTAAAGAACAATGGACAAGACAATCTGAGGGACTGTTGTTTGTTGCGTGAATTCTTGATGACTTTGTGTTAGCGTGAGAACGTGAGTATAAACGGAGAGAGAGAATGTAAAATAAGACTCAGAAGGAAGAACAAACATGCATGAGGATGGACAGAATGACAGAAAGAAATAATAAATTGTAATTCAATATTTTAAAATTCCTTCTGGTTTTATTTATAAACTCAATCACCTTAGATTCATATCTATTTAATCTTCACTTATATTCTGTCTCTCATTTTTTTCTTTCGTTATTTACAACTTTATTTATTTGTCTGTTCATGTATTTCCATCTTTCTCATTCCTTCATATATCCCTTTCTCTCTTTCTCTCATTTCTTTTTTTTATTACTCAACCCTTGTTTTGTTTCAGTTATCTTCTCTATCCCAGATATATGGAAGCCAACGTGTATTTGTGTGAACAGGTGTTTTGATGACTCGATATACGGCTTGATACGAGTGTTAAACTTTATATCTCTGGAACTATTGCGTCTAATTGGTATCATTGAAAGCCGCATGTGTGTACGATAAATCTACAGAAAAGGCAAACAACAAGACAAGACGCGTAGACAGATTTAATGTACATAACCACCACTGGAAACATGTATGTGGCAGTTAGAATATAGCAATAGCTTGGTTAACTGATTTGGTTGTTCTTGTCCGACATCGAAATAATTATCAAATGACTAAGCATCCTACAACATAGTGTAAACCATTTTGATAAAGTACTTACACAGAAACTGATGTGAGCAACTTCGTATACAATACATGGTAGCCTTATGTATATGATGAGTGTCAGAAAATTGACAAATTGCACAATGAACGCACTGCCAATCTGACGGACGCACGGTTTGAACGATTGACGAACGAAACATTGATGACTATTAGAATAATGACGGTTGTAACCAGGTGAAGTTAGAGAGCCGTTATACGGGACGTATTTGAAGCACATTACGTAAGTGTATATCATTATAAGAAACAAGTAGTTGTTCAAAACGTGTAAAGCCAAATCAATCAACGAAAAATTAAACACCAATGTTCAAGTATCGGTTTAGCTTATTCAAACATAGACTATGGTCCTCACCATACAATGTTCTTATTTCTATTAACTGTCTTAAATGTTCATAAAACAGCCTTATCCTTTGCAGATATCGTAAACGTATATCGAGGGTATAGTAAGTTAAATGCTTTTTGTGCGGATTCGCCACTTCTTCTGCTACCTAAAACAAATATTTTGGCAATAAAAAGACAAACAGGTGGCTTCTATCAAGATATAATTGGTAAATATACTTCACACCACTTCATATAGAGCGTTGTTTCCACAGGATCCAGGATAGCACACACATTCTAAACATGACAGGTATTTGAAGATGCAGCATTCGTGTACTTATGAATAACACTTCACTGACGTATACACTACCTGAGTCTCACTTATGAAGCTTATGTAGAGATTTTAGAGTTGCCAAGTGTCCGTAGTATTACAGTTATACACAGATGGTCTGTCATGTAATGTTTGATTGTTCTCCTGGAATCACATGATCAATCCGACGAGTATGTACAAGCAATCGACAATATGGTGCTTTTTAAGTTAAGTTAAGTGGGGAATCATTCATGGTTGTAAGTTTGAAAATACGTTTTCGAGGGCATATAAATATGAAAAGTTCAAAAAAAAAACATAGGCACTTTACTTACATTGTAATTAGTTCAGCTGACAAATAAAAATGGTGCCCTATAAAACCGTCATGGTAGCTCGAAGTGCGGAACTATGATTCAAGCTGGATTGTTAAAACAAATCCCCTGAATAAAGATACATAGTAAAGGAAGATCATTTGTTTTTTTATAAACAATGTAGTCACTTTTATGCGTTTAAATACTGAAATAATACTATGTGTCATTATCTTATATATTTTATAAATCATTCGCTGAAGTCAAAACACGTTTCGTTTTGTCGATGGAATGATGATATGCCGGTGAAAATCAATTATTTCTAATCAGTTCTAAATTTCTAATTATGGACACAAGGTTGAGCCGCGTGACCATTCTCCATGCCAAAGTTTAGCCTCAAGCAAAACGTTCAAAGGATTCACTTGATAGTGTTGAAACTGCTCGACAATGTTTAATTATAGACATTTATTGGACGCAAATCTCACCATGATATTATTTCGATACAACGTGTCAAACATTCCGGATTCATATCTCTGCGAAAACAACGATTTATTTGTGTGTTGCACATTTGCTCCATTAACCAAAGACGCACACGGTGAATATTGTTGTATTGCTGCGCTAAAACTCACACATCTGTGTTACTTCATGTATCGTCAATCAATTATTGATTGCTGTTGATTGGAATCTTTTTTCAATGAAATAAAATCAAACCAGTTTATATTTCAATTTGTTTGCCTGGTTTTCAAAAGCATACAAAACAAATCTGTATACATTTGCATTAACGATGTGCACTATCGAATCTGTTGCACGTTGTACATACATTTTGCTAAAGTTATATTAACTGTTGTCTGCCTCATTTACAAGCTGAGCATGAAGTACATTACGCTAACCTATGTTATAAGTGTCAAAACCACAGGATACTAATTTGTTAGCCGAAACTCTTCTCTAGTTTACTGTGGTAATGCTTAAATACATTCACATACTCAGCCTCTACTAGGAGCTAGATACTTTCGAGTTTTTCTGAAACCTTGAAATAAAACACTATTGTAAACTGACACTCTCAAACTTAGTATATACATTGGGAACACACTGAGTTCTAGGTCATAAATTCTGTGTCACGTGACCTCGATGACACCACGTGACCCGCATAAATCTCGCGAGAAAATGACTTGTGTCCTTCTAACGTAAAGTCGTTACATTTATCACTTATTCCCGTTGCTTTTCTTATTTATCACGTGTCGTGAAGTTTCGGAAAGTGAAATATAACATCTCCGTATAGTGAAACAATAATAAGACTCAAGCGCCAAAAAGCAGCGAAAAGAGGGTTAAAACACACAAAAGAAACAAAATCGCTTATCATCAAATCTCGACCACTATATCAGGTTCCTAGATTTAAACGGTGTGTCATTTCATACAAGCTTTCAAGATGACCCTAAAATCAATTAAGGACCCGTCTAAAGAAAGTGTGTATGTGTCAGAACCGTTTGCCGAGCGGGGAGTAAAACATAAAACACATAAAAGACAACTCAAAGCGATTAAAAATGAATAAAAAGGGTATTATTCTGTTCTGACAATTCTAGACTAATAATTACTTGTGGATTTATCTATAATGCCAACATTGCTTAGTATAATTGCTTGTGATGAATTCTTTGGAGTAATTAGCGATACCAGATTATATCCGTTTCCTTTTCCTTCTTCTGTTTTATTGTCGAACTGTTGGTGCACCTTTCATTAATTAACTCGAAAATTAATATATATATGCACGCACATTGTATAATGTTCAGGCGCCCTGCTATCTTCCAAGATCGTGTCACAACATTATGAATACAATTACTAGCAAAGAAATATAAAACATGTGGTTATACACTAACTATTATTAGTTGTATATTAGTATATCGAGGGTTGTATATTTGCCTACCTATTTAATATAGTGACAGGTTTTCATTCAACAATCTATGTACGCCTTTATCTCGTGAAGGGCACCACCGATAGGCTGACCACGTTAATAGTTAATAAACGTTTCGACTGTATTTTGTTGTACGGTTCCTTTAAACGTAACCTCTAATTGTAGGGCCATCACCGTCCAAAGACCAAATATAAAACGAAATACTTAAAAGGAAGAAATAAACAAACGATTAACACATGGACGCTCGAATTAACGAAACGTTTAATTAATGGGCGGATAAACAAATAAACAACAAATGACAAAAAGAAACACAAAGATGTTCCCAACATTCATTTCAATGATTAACCCACAGAAAATATTTCCCTGAACTAAATTGTGACTTACAGGTTAATTCATTAGTGTTCATTGGCCAATGTTATAAAAATCATTAAACCTTAGTTCCTAGACCACAACTGATGACCATTCTTGGTGACCTTTGCTGGTTGCTATATTATGTTGTCAAAGTACCCACATAATTCATACGCCGTTGTCATGGTTACAATGTAAAGTTATAATTTATTAAGGGTCCTCATCCCAGGTGGCGCGGTCTACATATCTTGTTTAGTGGATGTGTATTGGGTGAGGTATGTAAGGATATAAACGTCTCACTATCGGTTAAACATTTGGTATAGAAGGTCACACTTTTAGTTTATTTGCACGACAAAAGTAAATATTGTTGGCAACCAATTAGTACAGATAGTTACAGATTTGGGAGAAGGTTACTTTTCATTAATATTTACGCTAGCCACGTACATTATGTTGGCAACTACTTAGTACAGATGATAGAACAATAGTGCAGAAGTCAGCTCCATGTTTATGGGGTACAATTATAGTGTGTATACATGTTGAATGTGTTTGTTAGTTTGCTACAAGAGTAGTGTAGACAAACTTCGTACATGTCCAACGGCGATGATTGCATACAACAATATAGGACAACTGAACTCATTTCATTATTTCATAATTATGACGCTTTAAACCGAAAACAAAGAATTGTCATCATTTACACGAATATTTAATTAACAAAGGAACTATTGATTCAGACCAAAACCCTGTTCATTCGGGTATACGACATATGTAATTTATGCGATCTTCTGATTGACGCTGAATATTCACAAATAAATCTACATGATGTGTACAGATAACAGATAAGAACAACTACTGTCAATTTCAATAATAGTTTAAAATTTAGCTCTAGAAGTGACGATGTTGATGACAATGATGACGATGACGGCGGTGACAATGACGACGACAATGAGAACGACGATGATGATGGTGATGCTGACGTTGTTGATGGTGTTGGTGAGTAGCCATACAGTGCTTATATCATTTATAAACACGTTAATTAAGGTCAGGGAAAGCTTGGTGACACCGTGATACGTTGAAACAAATGCTGACGGTGATGAGAAGGTGATGCAGTCTAGAATAGAAAGTTTTAAACATGTTCTAGTTAAAACATAACTGTGAGCTTTACAAACTGGGAAACCTGCAAAATGGGTACGGTGAACGGGGGTTACATGCTACATTTGGACTGCTTGGTACCCTAAAGCCGGACAGGTGAAACAGATCAGATGTGCGTGGTGATATCGGGTACATTGAAACAGTGTAATGAATTGTCAATAGTGGTGATACGTCGAGCATACGGAGGAAAACATTGAACAGGGAGTAAACGAGGGTTTATATGAAACTGAAACCTGTGTATACATGTGGATGGAATCCTTCAACACATCTGTACAAACATTTACGTAAAGTATTATCAAACTGAAGTGATGGATTTCAACGAAGAAACAAATAGAAAACTGGTGAAGCAGGTTTCAAAGAAAAGGCTACAACTTCCTAAATAGTTGAAGCACTTTTCACGCATTAATACGACGTATTGGTTAAACGCAGTATTGATTTCTCAAAGTTCATAGCTATAAGTTTGATAAATGTTACTAAACGATGTACTGTACACACTAAATGTCCGCACGTGAACAATGCATCTACTTGAGCTGTATGATACATGCTAAACGTTAATAGAGAGAAACACGATTGGTTATATCAAAATAAGTATTGCCTTTGTTGTTCATGCTTTATCGATGTTCACTCAATAAAGAGCTCTGAAGTTATTATTCTGATTCCCAAGTGTTGATTTTCGTGTTCAACTCATACGTTATGGTAACGTGTGAGTTTAAAGCAAGTGAGCCCTTTAGCGTTAACAGAGTTTAGTTTATACTAATTTATTTTAGTTCGATTGTGAAACAAGCAATTTTTAAAGAGTTTGTAAACAAGTTTAAACCGAGTCTTATAATGGTGTAACACGGTAAGCCGAAGTTAGGGCATTCAAACAAACTTTGACTAAAATGCGCATGTACGAGGAGAGTTAAGTTATTTGCTGTTTTGCTTACTGAAAAATGGTAAACTCTTAATACAGCGAAACAAATCACCTCCAGGGCTTCTCCAACAAATGACTTCTGTTTAAAGTTTCATGTTTTAAACGTTTAAACTTTGCAAAACAGATTTGTTATATTGTGAATTTGCCACTTTGGACAGACGGGGGAATTAAACGCTGTGGTAATCCGTAATATGACACCGGACCGCAAGCGGTGTCGGGGTAAAATCTATTCATTGTGATATTTAAACTAAATGACACAAAAATCGGAATGCAAATAGACAAGGTGACACCCTACACATAGCGGGGTATTAAGATGTCGTCTTTAAAGCAGTTGTGTTATTATTCTCCATTTTACTAATTCAAGTATGTAATGCTCATTTTGCTTTTGTTAAAAAAAACGTCAATCGTGGATGGTACATAAGAAGAAAATTTGTTAAAGCAATAAATCATGTCTATTAGAAGTTTGGGGCTTTAACTAAGCTAAATTGACCTGAACAGTTCTCTTTCTGTCGAAAAAGTGAAAGCAAACTTACACTGAGGTGGGCTTTACATGGTATAATGGATTGGTTTTTGGACTGCAAACACAGACCGATGTTCTTTAACTACAGACATGTGGCGACACTGCGTACACGAATGTCATAATATACGATCCGTCGGTCTATGGTTCGACGAGTAATACGACCGTCCGAGATTTTTTAAATGTTCAAATCAATAGAAACGGGAAAGGGACCTGAAACTGATTTCCAAAATGATGGATATTAATGTATAAAACTTTTCAGTTTAAGATATATATGATTATATATTTTTAATACATGTTTACTGTTACATACACATTCTACTCGTCTTTGGCTCTGTCTTTAATGAAGTATTGACGTGTCTCTATTTGTCACCTGGAAGTATATACAGAGGTTATGGACTTCTTTCCAGAATAACGACTTCAAAATAGGTAGGCACATCGATTCATGTAGTTAATTAGATACACATAAATTCAATACTTCGGATATTTCTAAGACAATACTGTTGTGCCCAAAGTACGTTGTACAACACAACATATTTACATAACGTCGTTTTTACACATTCTCGTAGCACTGTTATATAAAGAATACCCTTACACAGCTGTTCGTGTGTCCGTACATCTGACCTATAAACTCTAATATATCCAATCTCTTTACATTTCCACCTTGTTGACGTATCACATATCAACGTTCTCTCTGAATAAGAAAAGATAAAAGCACACAAAACACATTTAAAGTTCAACACAGCTTGATGAGAAATTATATCTGGGGAAAAAGGAGAAGAAAAAGGTTGCTACTTGGGCCTGACAACTAATTCAGAATAGAGGAAATAATCACTACACTGGGTCCCAAATAGCTGCAGCAATGGATGAAGTTTTCACGACGTTTAATGTGTACTGTCCACATGACGAATGCCTCGTACGTGTTGATGGACGGATTCTATCGGAAGTCACGAAAAGATGTGACAGAACTTGCCGATAATTGGTAGACAATTATATTGCGTTCGCAGGAGGTCGTGGGAACACATCATCATTATCTACCTCATTTATTTCTATAATTCTGTTAATTGTCGTCTGTTGCTTCTTGAATAAACATAATCACGTGCCAGCCTTTACTACTCAATGGCTATAAAACATCACTTATTCTTTTTGCAGACAAATGATATTGTTGTTAATATGGTAAAGATACACAGAACAGAGGCATATTGTTCAAGGTTACATACACCATAACTATCACTATCATCAGTATCATCATCAATTAAAACAACAGCAACAGCAATTAAATTAACATCATCATTCTCACTAGCTGCTACAATAACAACATTGTCTTTAAAATGCTCGCTATCAATATCAACAGCAACAACAACAGCAATCGCCGTAGCAACAACAACATAATTGCATCACCATCATCAACAACAACGACAAAAACAACAAAAAGGCCACGTAATATAAATACAGTAAATAAAGACCAATCATTCAGTGAGACATATAGTGGGTATGTATGGTTTGCCTAAAGGGAGAAGGAATATATTTCAAGACAATTCATAAGTATATTTAGGACATACCTCGGGGAAATAAATCAGGGTATTTTTTTACCAAAATCAATTATCCTCACAGCTTGATTCATCATTTGTGTTCTATTATATTCGTAGGGTTAAACTAATCTTTATACAAACTATGTCACCTTGGTATATAGAAGTTAAACGACTGTCACTTAAGTTCTTGATTTATTAATTCAAATTTATTATCCGTTAAGCCGCATAACTTACCATAAGATTAAGTGTATACCATTACATGTATACCATTACCTGTATATCATATAACTAAACAGGTATAACACTGGTTTGTCTTGCAGTGAATAAAGTTTTACACTTCTCTATACCAAAGAGTTCTTATTTTACAAACAACCTGTCTGCATTTGCGTGATTAATCTTTGAAACAGGTAATATAATCGATAGGCCATCTTGAAAAATGACAAGTTCATGCAAATAAGGAAATTTTAATGTTTTCGTAATTTCCTGATTCTCTGCGGGTCGGCTGATTTTTAGTTGCCTTTTATTCATGCATGATAATAGAACTCAATCTACGGATACGATTGCTATAAAACCCGTATCGTAATAACCAAAAACAAACCCTGTAAAATTGCATCAGATATAATATCGTCATCGTCATCGTCATCGTCATCGTCATCGCCATCGTCATCGTCATCGCCATCGTCATCGTCATCGCCATCGTTATCATAATCATGGTCACAATACAAACATTT
>ENA-OREC01002371-OREC01002371.1-marine-metagenome-genome-assembly--contig:-NODE-2371-length-10350-cov-11.820792_pt1 | contig 10350 bp, 2 predicted proteins | sample MGYA00248626_ERZ508543 | MGnify/ENA primary metagenome ERZ508543 (study PRJEB26211, sample SAMN05518279) | marine metagenome | isolation source: Puget Sound, Washington, USA | host: Bankia setacea...
GATGATGATGATGATGATGATGATGATGATGATGATGATGATGATGATGATGATGATGATGAGGATGATGATGATGAGGATGAGGATGAGGATGAGGATGAGGATGAGGATGAGGATGAGGATGAGGATGATAACAACAACAACAACAATAATAATAACAACAACAACAACAACAACAACAACAACAACAACAACCACCACCACCACCACAACAACAACAACAACAACAACAATAATAATAATAATAATAACTACAACAATAACAGCATGGTTTAACAACAATAATAAATGACTATCATATGGTACCAAGGCCCTTATTAGACATGAGATGGATTAGTCAGTGATAAATAACCAATAAAGTTTAGTAGGTAATTAACTTACAAGGACAACAGTACCAAATAATACAAGTCATAGAAAAGATATGAAATATGCATAGACCATGATAAACTAAAACATGATAACCACTGTACAGGCATGTGAATAAGAGCTTGTTAACATTTGAGTACACATTTTAATTGTTAGTTTTGAAATAGATTAACTCAGTGAAAACGTACCTCGTGATTTCATTCCAATAAATCTGTTCTCCACAATATCTATCCTTCCAATGCCGTTCTTCCCTCTAAAACACAAACATGACAGAAAGGCATACACCAGTTACTCTTTTGGCAACACATTATTATTATTATTATATTTTGGTCAAACGTTTGAGATTTCTTTTGTTTGGTGAAAGTTTCTATTTGCATATGAGCCGTTTGTCGTAAACTCAGTTACATGCAGATTATAGTCGTAATGCTGGTAGTGTATTTTTTATAATATATGCGACAGTTACATGTAAGCTTTATGTAACTGCATGCAACTCTTAATTATTCTAATACAAGTCACGACGTTTGGATGACTTTGTTCACGTTATACTTTGCATTTCGTACATGGTAATACGCACCCGATTTCATTACAGTAGAGGAACAACTCTAGTGCGTCTGTCTTCACAGTGCCGTCGGTCTTGTTGTGAACTTTGACTGGTAAACCTGAATGATACGATAGATGTTATTAATACTACACCTAAGAGTGACAATAGTAATAATGGTAATACTTATTCTAAAACGGTCCCGTGATTCTCTCCTATGCACAAAGAAGGAAACAAACTGTGTATTATTTTATCCGTTTATAAATGGGTCCGTGCTCTAGGTCCCTGCTTATTACTTTTACATTCCGTGTAACCAAACAACATCCTGTCAATATAAGCTTTCTAAAAAACTAGTGCAGCGCATTAAAGAGGCACAATCGGTCTTGCCGTCTTAGAATCGAAATAAAACATCGGTACCCGTGTTTTATCGCATAATAAAATATCTGTACTCGTTCGGGTGCGTGTATTTAAATTCATACGCTCCCGAACTCGTACCTATATTTTATTCTGCGATAAAACATGGGTACCGATGTTTTATTTCTTAAATAAGACATGGTAAAACTGTATTATTTCCAATTAATGTAATTACCTTTTTCAAAGCTAATTTCTAACAGTGTTGGTGTGTCAGGGGCTTTTTCCGGGGCCACCGTCATCTGATAGAGGTCAGCAGGTCCCTCAGTCTGTGGGTCCTCGAGTATGCCGGACTCATAGCTGAAACAGAGGACGCCGAAGTAACATGTCGCCCTTAACATCACCTAATTAACGGAGCCAGATAGCAGTATAAACTGTCAGTCTATGTCAGCCAAAGGGTAAGTCTATGTCAGCCAAAGGGTAAGTCTATTTCAGTCAAAGGGTAAGTCTATTTCAGTCAAAGGGTAAGTCTATTTCAGCCACAGAGTTATAGTAAACCTATTTCAGGCACAGAGTAAGTAAATTACAGCCAAATAGTAAGTCTATGTCAACCAAAGAGTAAGTATATTGCAGCCAAAGAGTCAGTCTTTTTCAGACGCTGACGAAAATATAGCTGTATACCCTTATACATGTGTTGTGGTAATTAAAGTTTATCACGTACGGTGAGTTAAGTGATTTTCTAAACGTATTCTTATGATGGAAACGAACATAAACAAGTTATCATTAGTCATGTAGGACAGACTGTTTGGCCACTTTGTATCTTGCACGTTGGTATCTTGACTGACCACGATCATTGTGACGGTCTACTTTATTTCAATCACACCATTCAATCTCAATGTGTAAGGAATCCTTGTATATAAAGGTCAATGCTTTTTTGTTACGTTATTTCACGAGGGAGCTTAATTTTAATACACGTCAATCTACCACAAGGCCCTCACTTTATTTTAGTTCGATTGTAAAATTACGCTTGAATCCGTTCCTGGAACAAACCAGTACTCAACAAAGAGCTTAAAGGATATTGCCCTAGGAAACAACGAGAGCCTTGTATGATGTTAACATGTTTAAAGTGTGTGTTTTCTATATATAGTCTCGTAAATGCGTTGTCTTTCAAGAATAACTTTTATCAAACGAGTTTAGGAAATGATATTAAGTGAATCAACACATAGCCATATTCCATGCATGGTCGTCTAATCATAAACTAAATAGTTGATTGCAACATCAGCAACATTTGGGATCGTTTGAAGTCCTTGAACCATTATCTCGATTCAATAAACATACATAGAATTCCATTGTGAATACCTACTATACCTGTATACCAATTAGATTATAATTGATATAAATCAGGTGCACATTTACCCAAGGATCGTATTTTATATCTATTTCCGTAACAACACCTCGACTAAGATATGTATGGGATAAGTAATTGGTAATTGGTAATTGGTAATATTGACACTTGTATTTGGTCTCAGTCAATATTCTATTCGCTAAGCATAATTATTATATTACAAATTCTTACTATCTAATTAGCAGTTTAATTTACATATGTGTAATACAAATACCTTGCATTTACCCGTGTTTAGCTCCTTCCGTAACAATACCCCGAACGTTTTTATACTAACAGGTAATATATGTGCACTTGGATTTAGTTTCAATCGATAGTCAGAATAACTCTCATAGCATATATCACATATACATAATTAAAAAACCCCAGACTAGTGTGAAATTAAAATGTAAATATGTATAGTTGAATTGTAAGTCCGCTGGATCGATGGATCGATGGATCGGTGGATCGGTGGATCGGTGGATCGGTGGATCGGTGGATCGGTAGCTTGGTGGCTCGGTGGCTCGGTTGTATATATAGTCTTTACTTGTATTTGTTGTTATGTGATACTGTGTTGTATTATACATAGGTCACGTTAATAAACTATTCACTTACAAACTTATTTATTTACCGTGTAGTAGTTATATACGTGTTACCAAATACAAAATATTGACACGTGTTCAGGGGGTTACAAACAACAGCTCTTGTAACAGAATGTATTACTCGAGTTGTTAACATAATGTGGAGAACAAGAATAAATTAAAGGATTATTCGTGCAATGTCTCTAAGATGATAGGTGAGAGATTCGGAAAGAACTCTTTAATTATACATAATGTACGCCCGTATCTTAGAAGGGTGCTTATTAAACTAACTGGCTAATCTGTCATAGGGTCTTCTACATACAGTTGAAGGAAGCAGCGATGAAATGAAACCCGTTTTTTTTTAAGAGAAGAGAAGAGAAGTACAAGACTAGTATGGTGTTACCAGTTTCACAATGGCAGTACTAACATGTCTCTTGTTTTATTTAAGATGCATTCAATTTTGATTTCACCCTTAAGTGCTAGGAGACCTACTAGTAAATAATAAAAGACTGTAAAATTAAAGCAACACTACAGCTACCGATAACTAATAATGAAATGTACAGACGAAAATAGGTCCCGTTAGTTACTATGGTAATATGCTAACCAGGGTATTTCAGATTAAACTAGTTTCACTTCTAGTCATTGCACTACAATTAGATGTGACGTTTAGTATTTTACTGGATGGCAGGTTTCTACATGCGCTGATATTTTGGTTAAAGCTCTTACTTGATTGGCGAAGATGATTGAGTTTTAGCGGTTGGAATGCTCAACTGTTCAAATGTTTAATTGACTTTGAGTAGTGTGGCTTTAACACTTTGTATCTGAACTTGTTTTATGTTGATACCTTTCTCTATTCAAATTACGTTGTGAGACAGGTGCTGATACAATCCTTACCTGATGTGCATTAAGTTAGCGTCCATACTCCAGGGGCTTTTAGGGGTCACCGGAAGTGGAATACCCTTGTCCTACATTGAAAACAAACACAGTAAAACAGATAAATAAGGCAATGAACGTTCTGATCTCGAATAGGATCTTTATGTTTGTTCTTATCTAACTGGCTCAATCTGGAGCGTTAACCAAGATGTCGTAAGTACTCGAATGGCATACATGATAAAAACAAAGAGTCTAATGGTGCATTACTTGAACTCTTATTTGAAACAAGGACTTGTAGAATAAAGTGAAACTAGTTATGGGATAGACGTTCGTGTACCTACCGCAGCGTATTCAAACAGCTCGTTCCTGCCTGGGAATTTCTGATAGAATTCTGGCATCTTCCAAGGGGCGATAACCTACGCGTGGAATATAAATATTATATTACTTGTTGTATTAAACGTGAATAATGGGGGGTGGATTACAATTTCAATACAATATACTATACCATGTGGTTTAACAATTTACTGCTGACATCTTCCAAATGTGGATAACTTATACGTTCAATATAAATGCACTACAACTGGTGGTATAAACTTTCAACAATTGTTTAAAATGATGAATACTAAGCACTAGTACTTGACATATTTCAAGAACCTTTATATTTTGTTAGGAAAGGAGTGAAGTTAATCGAGTGAACTGTGGAATACGTGACGTTTTGTTTAAACATATAATCAAAGAAAGTCATTTTCAAAATCCATTAACCCTAACATTTAAGGGCAGCGTTCAGTGTGTCATCAGGCACCTTGATTGATAGTGTTAAAGGCGTGAAGTGAAAGAGCAGACGATCAAGTTAATAATGTTGTTAACTATTTTCTCGTCTAGATAATCACTCCCAAAACATAAACCCAACATAAAAAGACAGCGTTGCATGCATCACCATTTGTATTACATGACCAGTGGTACGTACCTCAACTTCCGGGTGTAAGGCATATGCACACAGCTCAAACCTTATCTGATCGTTTCCCTTTCCTGTGGCCCCATGGGATATATACTTGGCCCCTTCCTCCTTTGTTACCTTTACCATGGCCCTTAAATATCAGAAATGCTAAAATGACGAAATGTGATTTATGCAGTTTACAGATGATAGAAAATGGATTAAGTGAAAATGTGCTTGTTAGAAATCACGTTTTAGAAATCCATGCCCAGTAGTTTATAATAACAGAAAACAATTACATAGACAAACACAAAGTATGCGACAACAAACAGTTTGAAATCAGTATAAGCAGTAATAAATAACAGTAGATATGATAACTATATGTATGTGTTCTATACAAGACACCGGCAAAGAATGGGACACGTGTTGTTGAGAAGTGTTATACCTCGCTATACATGGTCTGGCGAGAGCAGTGCCAAGTGGGTACCTGTCCTCATACATCCCATTGGCCTGGATAGATGGCCAGATAAACTCCTCCACAAACTCCTTCCTCACGTTGGGTATCACCATCTATGAACACACAAATATTCACCAGGAAGCATACTAAGTACAATAGGCAAAGACAAATAAGGTGAACAACTATGTAGATGCCATTTAAACAAAAAACTTGACGCTGTGCCATCCAACTGTGTTGCGTTGCCAGAAGAAGCAGACGAGTTGACACTGCTATTTTATGAACTTGGTCTCATTATTGCAGGAGGGGGCATAATTAAATACGTCTGTTATATATGGTCTAAAGCATAATATAAATACAAAATGTTATTTTCTGTATATTTGAGACGACGTCGTTAACACACAAAAAAAACAACCTCCTGTGGAAAGGGTATTTGGACGAACCTTGAGAGCCCCTAGTTTGATTGCCTTCGCTCTGGCAGCTTCCATATCCTCATCCTGGCCCACGTCAGCCTGAAAGCACAGAACATAAACCTTACATACAAATGTCAGTCCAATTAGAGATGTTATAAATTCTAGTTTAATCGAAGTCGAAATGTTATCATAAGAGAGTTGAACAAACGTTATATTTGTAACCAAAACCGCTGTTTATATCGTTCACATACTTTTAGTTTAGTAAACACTTAGCAAGACAGCGCCAATGTCACCTATTTGCTTGAAATAATTGGCGATGATATTATGGTAGGGTGAAGATAGAGTGGATATCGAATACATCACCATTGCAGTTCGAAGTCTTTACCAAACAAACGTAAATACTCAGGTTCATTTTTATTTACGTGGATTGGTCTATTTCAACTGCCGGATTATAGTTCGCATTGAGTACACAGTCAAGTGTATGTTAATAGGAAAAACAACCTGTTCGTTTAGTAAGAGTTACATTTTATAATCAAATAAACGAAATGAAGTTTATCCGTATGTCAATGCTCAGCCTGGTTCGCTCCAATGTAAATATAACTCTCTCTCTCTCGCTCTTTCTCTTCGGATGGTATGCTACATAATCAGTGAACATATGGTTGTATTGACAATGCTGTTAAATCATGGACGTTCGTTGGAGCTTTAATCAAACATGACCAAGAGTAATTGGGCAATAACCACCTCGTAAATATCTAACAGAAACGTTGAGCTTAAAGCATGTTGTCCGACAGAACTAGAGTTTGTAAATTGGATCTTCTGTAGGATTACGGAAAGCTGTTACCATTACTGAAGCAACGGCGAGGGAGAAGTGGACTATTGTAGAAGGCAGGGGAAGGGAAGAGACGGGAAGAGAATAGAATATTAGTGAAGAGAAGGGATGTAGGGGTTGGAGAAGTACGTCTCGTTTTTCAGATCGATGTCACCGTGCCATTTACGACAATTTATCACCTAATTTGGTTAAAACTTCTTTATTTATCAGTGTTTTACAGTATGAAACATTGCTACCAGTGTTGACATTTCTGTTAGAGTGCCTTATATATTGGCTGTATTGATTAGGTCGTAATGGTAACTGTATCAAGGGGCGGGGTGGCGCAGTGGGTTGTACGTCTGACTCGTAATGTGGAGGTCGTAGGTTCGAACCCCATCAAAGGCCCCCGTTGTTTCCTTGAGCAAGAAACTTTACCCTTATTGATGAGTACTGGTTTGTTCCAGGAACAGATTCCACCGAGATTTCATAATCGAGCTAAATAAATTGAGGATCTTATGGATGATTACTTAATAGTCAAATAAGCCCCCTCGTTAAATATCGTCAAAACAAAACAAAAACACCAACATTACATTGTAAATAATATATTGACTGTTGTTCACGGCCAGTATTTCTGAAAAATGTTATCCCTTTGATACACAAATGGTCGTAGTATCATAAATTTGAGTGGTTTTTGGGGAGTATTGGTCTTTAAGTTGCATGAGTCCCAACTATCCAACCAACCTACCTTTAAACTATGTTTTTCAATGTTTCAATAACCTGGTGAATTTATTTGTCAAGGCAATCTAAACTTTGAGATGATAACAGGTAACCCAGAGTACACATTGTATCATAATAGTTCTATACTTCACAACATTACACTGGAGACACATTCTGCTGATAATTAGGTCGTACACGTCCGAAAAGAAAATGATAAATCGGAACTCTTCGGACACGTATTATACGCAATCACTATTACGGAAACACCCGAGGCCGTTCCTATTGAGAACATGATGTGTTAGTCGATCCAGCTTGTAATTGTAGGTAGTGTATGTATAGCATGTTTTTAACATTTGAGTAAACAGTCTTCTACTCAGTTACTGTGAACATCATGAACTATCAATGTATACAACCTAATTAATACACCTTAAACTAACACTTTTCTAAAATCTAAAATATCGTGTGCCGTTAAGGGGCTACTTTTGTTACATTGCTATTAACACACGTACGCGTCATACCTATAATTGGACATGTTTGTGCCTGCATATAGATGATTATTTTAGTTGACAAAGTTCCTTATCAATTTTCATTAGTTTACCTGGGCCATATAGATATACACTGTACATATATGTGACCTGATTTCTTATGATATATACGATACATATTAGATCTACATCCTTGTGGTTTAAATTACGTTTTGACTCAATATGATAGATCGAGTAAAAGCGAAATTGCTGTAAGTGTTATTGAATAAAGCAACAGATAGAATTCTCTTCCATTAATCCATTGACTGATCTGAATATATGTTTTTGCAAAGAGTGAGCATGATTTAGACTAAATATTTAATTTACTTATTTTTTTCTTAAAGCAAAACGCATATAAAATAATAATTATAAATGAATACGCTGTTATATTTAATTCCCGTCGTTGATGACACTGCTGACGAAGTAACCTTGATCATAGAGGTGCTGAGGACACACCTGGATAATGCGTAGAATACTGATGATGATGACGACGACGACATTGGCGAAGTTGTGGAAAATGACGGTATAAAATCTGAATTCTGGGGACGTATATATAATTACAGAATGAACAGTTACGATATGTACTAGTACACTTGGAAAGAAGCAACAACAACAACAACAACAACAACAACATCCGCAGCAACAGCACCAAAACAACAACAACAACAACAATGCAACGACAGTTACCACAATACAACACAAAACAACAGTAACACCAACAGCAACAACGACGACAACAAAGACAACAACTCACAACTATAATAACAACTTATACTACTACTACTACTACAACAGATGCTTACCAAAAAGGCGACGACATCATATCCCTGTTCAATTAACCAGACGAGTATGCATGACGTATCTAAACCTCCGCTGTATGCAAGCACTACCTTCTTCTTTCCGGAATCGTTGCTCATGGTAATCAAGTGAAAATTCCCTCGCCAAAATTAATTTCCAATCTGCAAAAATGACATCTGAATATTAAATAGCACACACCAGCTGCAACGAACGGTTCGACTGTCCTTTTATTCCCTTATGAAGAAACTGTAACACGTTTAAATAATTTCATACATCAACATTTATCCAAATAACCTCACTGCTGTCTTTTAATCGCTTTTATTTACTTTTAGTGTGGCTTTAGATTGACTTAAATACAAACGAACAGTAACCAATCAGTATGGCGTATGGTTTATTTGAACTACCATAGACCCATAAGTTGTCCGTACCGAATTATATCATCTTAACAATTGAATAGATAAATACTGTTTAAATATTGATTATTAATTTAACTCAATGTGCACATCAGGCAATTTAAATAAAACTCTAAACGCCACTGGTAGTTATGTTATAATACTCGGACGGTTAAACTAAAGAGAACGGATTACCAGTAACTCACACGTACAAATAACTACAATCCGATTAAATCTTAGTAAGACAGACTGCTTCCGCGAACTGATGACAACTGTGAATCGAACCTAGACGCAAGAGCCTTTATAAGAGCACAGCGACCTCGTGAAAGTGAAACATCAGCGTATATACCTCACCATGTATGTGTGTATGTAGGTATAGATAGGTATAGATAAATATAAACACGAGCCACGGATGTATACACACGGTTAGCACAAGGGCCGTTCTAAATTGTACAAGTAATAACTGGGCGATTTACAATTGTCACTTCAATATATACTCCAGATAAACACCACTTACGAAATGTACTGTCAACTGGCATCTCTGGAGAGTGTATTATTTTGTAGTTGTAGCAGTAAAATACAGCCGGTGCATTGACACATGATCTGGTCGTCTGTTAGTCTCTCTTCATTCTATACCCATATATTTTAGATTAGTTAGGACAGAAGACAGCTCTGCCAAGGTCAATCACGCCTGTATCCATTCCTGGAGCCATCCAATTCTGAGCAATTAGGCTAAACGTAAAACAACGGAAGGCTTTCATGGTGTTCGAACTCACGACTGACATGTATCCATGAGTACTCGATCGTCAGTCAGACGGGATTAACGGTCTTAATGTAAACACCAGAGTAGTATAATTTTGAGATGTAATATTCATGTTTTGACTAGTGGTCACAAACACGTCGGGAATTTGTCTTGTCACTATACAATCACCAAAAACTAAATGGGATCATTTTACTCTCACTCTCCCAATCTCTGAGTATGTCTCAAAAGAAGTAAAACACGTAAAGATCGTTGACATGTAGATAAATAAAATGATAGAAGACAATCAATAGGGTCAAATTTCTTCTCAAATTAATATTCAACTTCTTCCGTTTGACAGTCCTTTAACACGATGTTCTTGTCAAACATGTAAATGTTCTCTCCGATGTTTTTTATTCTATCGTATGAATACATAAACCAAATTACTTAGAAAAGGAACAAAACAATAGTGTCCCTATAT
>ENA-OREC01002372-OREC01002372.1-marine-metagenome-genome-assembly--contig:-NODE-2372-length-10349-cov-10.944704_pt1 | contig 10349 bp, 7 predicted proteins | sample MGYA00248626_ERZ508543 | MGnify/ENA primary metagenome ERZ508543 (study PRJEB26211, sample SAMN05518279) | marine metagenome | isolation source: Puget Sound, Washington, USA | host: Bankia setacea...
GCTGTGCCATGCTGCCCCTCATTTTGTTTAGATAGGGTTTCTGGTATGCATTATATTTATTACACTGTGCAGACTTGTATAGTTTGTATCTAACGATGATAAGTGTAAACCCTGAGTAAATACTTCACCCTCAATACTCAGTACCGATTGGTTCCAGGACTGTATTCAAGTATAATTGAACAGCTAGAATGGATTTCATAACAATCTAATCAATCAAAGTCTATATTGTATGAACTACATAACAACTAAGTTAATTACGTACTGTTATAAACCCTGCATTTTTCTATTCTTTGCATTTCTTTGTACTGGCTAAGAACATTGTTGTATTTTAAGCAGTGTGAAAGTTATAACAAACCAATATTGGAATTTATCAGGTGCAAGGAATGTGCTGGATTTGTCTGTACTACCTTGACCTACTTCTCTGCCCCCCCCCCCACCCCCGCCCCCAGCGCCTGATTACTTGAATGTTCCATTACAATATCAATACCTATCCACAAACTTACAATATTTATATTCAAAATGTCTTCATGGAAATCCAGATTCATCCGGCCTCTAAAAACACACCCATATGCTCTCATCTTTCTTCCCATACAAAAACTGGGCCCTGGACCATACCACTCAGGGCGTCTGAAGACATTATGACCCCGCACCTGTCTGATGGCACCGTTATCTCGGCCATTAGCCTTGTTTCTCCTCTCTCCCCGCCTCTCAAGTATACTGCACTCTGTCTTTACAGTTGTTTATTGACTCCTTGACGTGGATTTAATGAAGATATATGTCCAACAAATTCTGATTTCCACTGATTAAATAGTAATTGATGTAGATCTCTAACCCTGTTTATAAGCAATTAGGCTTTTCTGAAACGGCGGTGTTGATTTGAAGGGTCAGTACTTTGTTAAACAGTTCTAATGGCGTTTGAGATTAGTTCAAATGCGTAAGATTGTTGTTTAATTCACGAAAACTTCGAAACGTAACGCCTATAGCGCATGGCCCAGAATAAGTAATGGTTATGCACTGAAATGAAAAAGTCGGATGCATTCAACAGTTACTTCGCAGTGAAAACTTAGTGACCACACACTCAAGTGAACTCAATGTGTTCGTATTGCATGCACGTTCTCGGTACGGATAAGCTAATCATAGTTCATATGAAAATACTACTTTAACAATCACATTTTCACGGCGTGCTCAAATTACGTTTATTCTACGGAAAAAGACCCCTAGCAGACCTCTTAACAACTGAAAACAAAATGTCGCCCATAAAGATTATAACAAGTCCTGCAGATAAAGCGTTTTCAAACTTTTTAGACTAATTTCACGATAAAGTGCGTAAAAGAATCACGGTTGACCTGCAACAATTAGCGCTAATTGTCACTTCTTGAAACGCGTTCCCATAGTTACAGCCGAACCGTGCAATAAGCGGCCTCCCGCTTCCAGTCAATGTCACAAGCGGCCTTATAATCCCGACACCATGCTTTTGTTACCATGCCGACCCCCACCAAGTCCCATCTCACCCGATCCAAAGCCTGACGGACCCCACAAACATTGGCCGTGAGATTATTCGTTTGTAATAATAGCAATAACCGAAAATTGATGGCCTAACCGAATATGGTGTCACCCGGCACCGTATGGAGGCAATTTTGGACAATACCAATCCGACAATAAGGCCTGTAATGATTACAATATTTTAGGAATAAAACCCATTTGAGTGTAAACTATTATCGCACTTGTTGCTAAAGGGACATTTTGTGGCTCCTAGCGTGAGCCCTGACAAAACAGGGGTCGAGGGTCACGTGGATTTCGGGGCTAACAAGCTGCCTTGCCTTTCCTTTCTAAAGCGTCGAGCGTGTGTTGTTTTCTGTTGAAATATTTAGACAAACCAACCCTTGTGTGTCCACATCTGTCCGTTTTCACCTGGTCTCACAGTCTAGTGAATGTAGTACCGTACGTGCATTGGTCGATTCTTATATAGTTTTGTTACGTTTGGTGAAAACAATACAAACACTTAGAACAGACAAATAAGAAACACGCAGGCTCAACTTGTTTTTGTACCGATCATGTAATGTATTGCATTTTCACTTTAGTTAACATTTTGTATATTTGATATCTTATTCCTCTTTCCAGATGAGTGTTTATATATTACGAGTATGAACATTTAACACTAGTGTACCTACAACCCAACGAGTACAACATGCGTTAGTTTGGATCCTTGTTCAGCGTTCAATGAGAATTGTTTTGGCTTTCAGAGAATGAAGTAAACAATATAATAAAGACAACACCATTACTCATTTAAGGACATTACTCGTTCAAGAACGCTTCTGTATTAGGAATCATAATCACGCACAGGAAACAGTCATGGGTTTAATTTTTATAGTGTTCACTCGTAAATCTATGATGGGACGAATGAGTGTCCACTATAAAACTGACCAGAGCGTTGCATAAAAGCCACACAGTTGCATTTCTTACCGGACCACCCTCGGGGACCCTGTGTTTAATGTCCTTCAATCCATAGATACGGACAAATGAAGCGTACATTTGAACTTTACTTGTATCACTTAGTCCAGTGTTGCGATGATTTCTTGAAATTATCAAACCTCAGCACAACCCCTTCATTTAACTGTCTGGGAAAATGACCATGATCCCCTTTTTTGCTGCCCCTTTAATCAAAGCCCCACTAAAGTCCGGCTAGATAAAACCACCGGACAGAGACCAAAGACACGGACCACTTTGATGTGCATTTTTATTATCCAGTTTTATGCCGTTTTTATTATGATAATTTGGTTTTTATTGCGTGATCACACTTTCACAGATTTGCAGATTTACCGGTCAGTAGCGAGCTGGTATTTGGTAACAGAAGGTCCGGAGATACCCTTGATCACAAATCGAAGAAGTGAAAGAAAAAATGACCCAACTTTCTAAAGGTGTGGTCCAAGATAGAATTTTGATGCGCCTGGTGTTGCAAGAAACAAAGGTTAAAGTGGACATACAATGCAGAGAGAATTATAGATTTGAGTCCACATTTAGACAAGATGATTAGAATGCACGCGCACGTTTTAAGCCAAACTTTTTTTGAAGAGTTTTGATGATTTTCTACTACTTTCAAAGGCCTTATCTTAGGTTTGATAGCGTTGAATGGTCTATTATATAGCCGAAAATCTTCTTTTAAGTGCGTGAACTATACCGACTTTTGCACGCTTCTATGACATCTAGTGTTTGACGAAAACGGATGAGTCGTTAACTGAAATACCAAGGTTATCTATTAGATGAAAAGCGATATTAGTTTGCCTCTAATTTAATTATATACGGTGTATCATTGCTCATTCACTATAGGCTGATGAAACGTACACACATATAAACGACCGTTTGTTACTGTTTTTACATCAACAATAACAAAGGTAACTTTATTAACTAACAGGACTATTCATTGTAACCGTTTATCGTCGAAAGTTATAAAATCAAACGTAAAGGTGACATTTGTGCCACATACTTGTTAACAGTTCCGGTATATAAATCTATATTACATACAAACACTATCCATGTCATATACTTGTACCAGTTATGAACTTTGTTGAGAAGCCTATATCTTGTGAACCTGTCGGAAATCAAAGCTCTCATTACGTCCGTTCTACATATCAATACGAATCGTTCGACTCCATGGTACACGCATTATAATAAGATTATTTTTTATCAAGACTTCATTTAAAGAGGAAGCTAATTCATTCATTCTTAATATGTCGTAAATACCTCAATAAAACACAAATCCAAGGAGAAAAACGTTACAAAATAACATTAATTAATTCCTATAATCCCCTGATTTATATTCCTGGCTTTATTAGCGGTATGACACGACTCTAGCTTGGTTAACCATAGCCATGTTTCGTTGGATTCATTCAGATCACCGAATATGAATTTTAAGTCTAAAAGTCTTACGGCGAGCCGAGATGAGCCATTGTACCAGAGCAGTCTCAAAGGTCGGATGCGTGTTGACCAAAGTTACACAAATTGCCAGACATTTGTCTCGTCTGATGGCAAACTATTGCTGGAACGTTGGGTCTTTGAGTCCGTTTGAGACACTATTACGATGACATGTTGAGTAGCCTTATCACGTATCACAGTATCAAATTGGTGGATATCTTACGAAGGATCAAACTGAATAATAAAACATACGTCAAGGTCTCTGAATTTTATATATGTAAGATAACAAAAGGTGGAAACTAATGGTGGCTGTGATTAGGTAGATGAACACATATTGAAGAGTCGCCTGTCGGTCCATTGGTGTTGACAGACTTGTGACCTTAGATAAACAGACTAAGTAGCTGGAAGCAAATCGAAGTTGTTTCATCACTTTCATATACGTAATGTGTTTAACCAGTTTTGCTTCCCATTCTTATAAAGATATAAGTTTAGATATAAATGGCCACCATAAAGCACGAGACGCGTGTCTGCCATGCGCACAGTAACTTTCTGTAATAAAGATGTACAATGGTGTACGTATTACAAGGCTAACCGATACACTAGCGCCTACAAACCACCACCACACCATTTACAAAGTAAGACACCACCACCGTACCGTTTAAAAACCATCACCTTACCATCTCAAATCACCAACAATCTATATTAACCCCCAGACAATACCTAATATAAAGCTATATATATTAATTTATGACAGTTTACGTACCCCTTACACCGCGTTAGACATTACTTCTTTATTACTTATTGTACACATACTTTTTCCACGACCATCAATGTATTGTATGGACTATAACGACATCTATCACGTCCATCAGCTCACCCTCGTAATTGACCAATTATGAGGACACCACGGTTATAAAAGTACAGAAAGTGGGCGACAGGGTTAACAAGGCTGGGTGACCATAATTGTGTATGTCGTGTTGATGTGGTATCCTTTATTTATATTATGTGAAGTATCTACAGCTATCATCTTTTAATTGAGCCTCATAATGAGCGTCTATATTCCGGTGGTCTTCGTCCAGCTTCTTTATTGTCTCCATCAGAAACACCAGCAACAACGACAGCGAAGGTACATGGTGTCCTTGTTTTGATTACTAATATATGTTTCTATCAGCTTTAAGTTCACCACGCTGTTAACATACTTAACATAACATAATTATAACATGAAACCTCAAATCCACAAAGTCAGATGTAATTAACATTTTTCATCAATACAGAAACATGTACATGCGGTGTTGGTCCAGTTGTTCGACAATGCATGTATAACTCATGTATCAATCTGGTATCTCTGATTCATATCTGCTCCAAGGTCAGCCGAACAATCCCCCACGTCCACCTGCCATGTGACGTTTACTCCTTCCTTCTATATTCCCCCTTTACATTGATGATCGAACACCTTTTCTCCATGCCAATCCTCAACACTAGCGCATGCCTTTTAACAACAACAACAACAACACCAACAATCCTCACCTGCCCGCTTTCAAGGGTACATTATTGGGAATCCAGAGTGACAAGGTTTAGTATTAGGCCCCCATCTGTAAGCCATGCTGCAACTCGTGAGTTAGTAGCAATCAAGAAGTAAATGTACATGGCTAGAAGGACGGACCGTCTACAATAATAATACCCTATACATATAGGCTTAAGTGTGTTGTAGTGTATATAAGCTAACAACTGTAATCAAAAGGGCTGGTACTGTAATTCATTATCTTCTCAAATAACCTTACATAATGTTCAAATGGTGTTTAACATGCTCACCTATTATAATTATAAAATAAAGAAAGACTCAATTTCACCTACCGAATATAAATTGTTACATAATATACCCTGTATTCATGGCCAACGGCACGTTTAATTATCCGTATCGAGGTCATACAAATTACATGTACATTGCATTAGCAGTGTGCCACACATAAAGTGTGCCAATCCTTCAAACATTGATACGGATATGAGATAAAGGGATATTTATGAATGAACCGCTCCCGTGGCATCAATCTGAATCTATGCCAATGAAAAGGGGGTTAACTAATCAAACGCCATCTGTCCCCTAAATGTTTTCCTTTTTTCCCATACTCACCGGGATGAATGAACAATCTGCAGGTTACAGCTGTCAATGAACAATGTGCATTTGGCAACTTTGGGGGCGGGTATTTGATGACGTAACTCATACAAAGGAGCGGGGAGGTGCATGGCATAGTAGTTTGATCTCTCGGTACTGGATTGCCCTGGTGACGAATACATATTTGATAATAAAAAGATAAAAACAATTTTTTACAAAAGAATGAATAACTTTACTGATAAAATTACCCTTTTACACTTTAACCCATCCTACATGCAGTATTTGGATAATAGAAACATGTTGAAAAATGCTTCTACACACACTTGGTATAGTTATTAAACTGTTTTAAAGCACATTGCATGGAATTATTAGTCATCATCCAATGTTCAAATACAATGCCTGTTACTTAAGTTACGCTTTACACTTACTGTTGTCTTGACATTGATTGTGGACATGTGTGCTTAAGTTGAACAGTAAAGGTAACATAGTGCAAAAATACACATTACAAAATAAGAATATAAAATATAAATACAAGTTTTCAAATAACGATCAAACCCGAACCAAACAACAACACAGAACAAGCAACACAGAACAAGTAACACAAACTACTGAATACATTAATGACATAGTTTACAAATCAACAGAAATGGTTAATCTTAAAGCAAACACGGACTTTCCTCTGCAGCACGTGCGAAGGAGTTTCGGGTGCTTTTGTTGGAAGTTAAGCGCTCATTGCCAAGCCTAAACATCTTACATAACAAGTAAATGAAACTATTTACACGTTCCCTCGTTTAAATCCGGATTATCCCCTTGGTCAACAGTTTAGGTGAAAGGGGACACGCTTGGTCCTTAACTGGGATGGTAATATTGCGTAACGCGGCATCCATCAAGGGTTTTAAGGGATTATTAAGAGGGCTCCAGCTGCCGGAAGATGTTAAAGTTAATTCCGGACCTTCAACTTCCAAGTGGTATGTCCGTGTATGAAACTAGTTCAGTAACTAAATGAAGATCTTTCCGGGATCCTAGTTACGATAAGATTACCTCGCTTTGTTTGTGAAATGGAACACATGTTCCAGGGCCTTTTGAAAGACAACCCTGAAGCACATTAAGAACAACTTGGTCTAAGCAATCAACTTGTATCCATTGGCTAAACTCTCTCAACTACTGGACGTCTGTTCGCGCTATGTGGGGTTGTTAATGCCTGGCAATGTCCACTTATGGAGCTCGTGACCGTGCAAATAATGGTTAACTACTGTTTCGCTATCTACTAACTGGGATATGTTAAATAACTGACTTCATATAAAAGAAATACATATTCTCGTCTTGGAATACCTTTGACTCATTTGCACATAGGTGTTAATACAGTAGATCTCCAACGCGGAAGAATACGAATGAACTAGAACCCATATATACAAAATCAATACCGAAAACATAAAGAGCAATGTCAGACTCGTGTTAACCAAAAAACAAGACCGTGCCCAGGATTTTTCTTAATATAGAAAACCTAACTGAAACACATGACCGACGTAGAACTTCCTATTCGGAACCCGGGCTTTTGTCGAGTTGTCGAACAATCCGGTGAAAGTTAATTAATAAACGGCAGGATGTGTGTGCCTTAGTTGTGGATAGAAGGATTGAACGCGCTTCTAGTTTGGTTTTATATTATGCAATGTTTGATGGCAAAGTCAGATATATCCTGAAGCTTGCGACTTGCACCTGTTTGGTCATTTTGTTGCGGTCATTTTCAAAGGAACTCAAAAGTACGCACACTTGACAACTGGACCGATTTCAAAGGTTCGAAATTATAGGTCGGACCAGACCATAGAATATACGTCCTATTATTATTTATCCGGGTACCATTTCACTGTCGGGTGTTTAAAAGAGTTGACGTAATGTTACAAGATGTGTCAAGTAGGCAATAGAGGGTATGGAAGTATTGTTGTAATCACACCCAGGTATATTACGATCGGTTATATAGTCGCGAAATTAGATGACAATCTTAATGGCCTAATTGTAATCAATGTGAGCAAATAGTGAAACGGTCAACAACGATTCAGTTCTCACGATTACGCATAATTATCATCACCTCAAGTGTAGGGGTTAATGGGAAGCTGTCCACTACTCCAAACTCCCCGCTTTGATCTTTCCTTGCCCCGAAACAATATTAACACGGACCTGTCGATCAGTTTCACGCGATGACGAGTGCGCTTACGTAACCACGTCACTTCCGATTTCTTTCAGCGTTCTTATCATGCACATAAAGATTCGGTTCATCAATATAGTAAACAAGAAGTTCGGCACTTTTTGGTTTCAGGCAATGTAACTGTTGTTATTTTTGAATTAAGTCCTTTACAGATTACGGCTTGTTAACCCCAATCGCCATCTACAACGCCTTAAACTAACACCATCTTGATTTGGCAGCAAGTGAAACAAAAACACCGAACTAATCTTAGATGATCAAAACAAACAGTATCAATGCGTGCTTCAGAGAAAGATCAACACGTGTCTGAAGATGCCTGCACATGATCCAGCACAAACTAATTGCTACAATACACGACCAATGGTAAATATGTGTCCGCAAGGCAGTGGTCATCTGGCAATGTTTGTATCGAGGCTAACACGTGTCTTGGGCAAGTATGAAACCTGTAAGTTATTAAGTTTCTGAGACGCGATACAAGTTGTTAATCATTTTAAATCTATAGACAGCATCCTGATATGTACGACCCCGTATTATATATCAGCCATAAACTGTAACTCTTAGTTGAAAGCCTTCATGTCCGTATGCTCAAATAAGTAACTTAATTTGCTTAGGTCATTCTTTGAACTTGCATAATTGTGTTACTCTGCTTATACACGAGTGAGGCATGTGTGAAGATTGGTTGCGGACATTCAGTGTATCACTTGTTCAGTAAAGAGACATGAAATACGCACGAAGGAAACTATAATTAATATCTATAATTAATATTTTTGTTCTAATCAAATGATTCATATAGAGATGTTCCATTTTTAATGTGACCTGATACGTATGGCACATTTACAGGTGCTATACAATATGTGTAAACTACGAACTGGAGACTTTAGTACGATTCCTCCTGTGTTAGATGAACATGAGTTGTAGAAGGTAGCCCAACACTATTACTACAACAAATCCTCTTCAATCCGTCTTCTGAGAGATTTCCTTTGAGTTGTTTTGTCAATACACTACAGGTATCAAACGATTTTCAAATTTCGACTTTTTTCTTTTCGTCATACGTATTATCTTCTATAGGACATTTTCTAATTTTGATTATAAAATGACAAGGACGTGGTATGGGGGGAGGCTGTCAGCAATGGCTGGTTAGTTATTATTCTACTGATACTGTTTCAAACGTCTCCAATTAGAACTCAATCGATGAATAGTTCAGTTTCGATTATAAAGTCATCTTCAAGTGTTTATTTTTTAGTAGTAAAAGACGGGGGATGGGTGGAAAATTAATGAGTGATTTCCAGCAGTTTATGGCAAAGTGTGGTTTTATTACAAAAGTCAATCCATTATATCAGATTCTGTTTTTGTTAGGACAATTCGCGCTGAATACTATCTATTTCATTATCACTATAGCCATTTCTTTGATAACCCAACATTCAAAGGACCGAGGGTATTCCCAAACACTCAAACAATTTCTATCAAATTAAGAAAATAAATGTGAGTTCGGTTTTATATCGCGTTCAGATTGTAAAGATACAGAGTATTTGATATGGAGGACATTTTGTTTCGTAGCGGTCAATATAATGAGTTAACAACGGGTCAGATCATGAAAGGTGATTGAAATGTGATTAATGAGCTATTTCATCATACTGGTCACATCAAATAGACCGCCAATCAGCGCACAGGTGCTTGACAAATGAGAAACGTTAGCGTAAATTCCGGCACAGTACGGTGGACGACAGGGTAGCGCGCTAAGGGTGTTGTTGTTAACGCGCTGAGGAAGACTAGCAGCGGCAAACTCAGCTCCTTCAGACACAACCTGTCACAGATTCAGTCTAAGGGACCCACAAGTCTGCAAGTATTATATACACAGTTCAGTATTAAACCCTTCTAGCGATATGTAATTTATTGCAATAATTAGCAACATGTTAAATTGCCTGAATGTTTAATTGCTTGGCGAGTATATAAAAAGTAAAACTTAATTGCGATTGGAGACACAACTACTAATACACATGATCGTAAAACAACAACGTCACCAACCAAACAATTACACCAATTAATAGAAATGTTGAAATGTTGAAATAGGACCAACAAGGCGTACAGGAAGATGCTCGTGTTGTTATTTAAATCCTCATACGC
>ENA-OREC01002373-OREC01002373.1-marine-metagenome-genome-assembly--contig:-NODE-2373-length-10347-cov-12.912269_pt1 | contig 10347 bp, 10 predicted proteins | sample MGYA00248626_ERZ508543 | MGnify/ENA primary metagenome ERZ508543 (study PRJEB26211, sample SAMN05518279) | marine metagenome | isolation source: Puget Sound, Washington, USA | host: Bankia setacea...
ATTAGCCTACACAAAGTCCTAGCATTAGCCTACAAGTAGTCGTAGCATTGGCCTACACAAAGTCCTAGAATTAGCCTGACATGCCATGGAACAAAGGGTGTAGTTCACAAATCACATTTACCTGAGCAACTCCTTCATCTCTTGAATCAGTCCCATGCACTCCCTTCTTCTTGGACAGCATTCTAACTGAACCTGCTGACTGTCCCACCAACTGTGTAGCAGCAGAAGACATATCAGCCTAGATAATGTACAGGTAAAAAAACTTCACTCACCCATAAGTTAATAGTGAACAAATAAACACATTTTGCGATGAATCAACTTCAAGGGTACAAGCAAATGACTTGGAAGCCAATATAAACTTACACAAATAATACATTCATGTCAGGGTAATATTTTACTGAAGTAATTAACACAAAACAATTTCCACATAAATTTAAGGCTTGAACAAAATCTATATCTCTTGATTAATTTCATTTTTTTTCAGTTAAAGGTTCATACTCATATTGGGTTGAGTGCTTGTTTTTACTTCTGCTTTGATAGAATCAGCTATTTCAGAGTAATTGAAATATAAAATTATTGAGTAAATTTACGAGTTGCGTGTGTGATTGTTTAAAACGGAATCCTGGTTTTTTAAAATAAAAACAGCTTTTCAACATGTTTAAGGTAACAACAAATAGGATACATGTACTATCAATTAGACGATTTGTAACATTTCTGGACAGGAAAGTAGTTTATGAATGAGAAGGAGGCTACACAATGAGTACCTTGGTTTTGTATCGTTGAATATTGCCAGTTTTACAACTCCTCAGTCGATCATACTCCAGCACTGGACTTATAAATGGCTGCCGTGTCTTCACCAATAATCTCTGCTTAGTTTCTGTTAAACTGGAAACAAAGTAACTAGAATTATTCAGAACTGTCACCTGTTACAGTGTTACCGTGAATATCAATTAGGGTTTTCCACACTGTATCAACATAAGCTTGAGAATCATCGCTGTACACTTTTACATCAGGGGAAGGCATACAGATTTTGGGTGCCCTAAAGAAGTTGTTACAAGTATCGTCAGTCCTATTCACATTAAATAGAACAACCATCAGCAAAATGAGAGAAACTGAGAAAACAATGTGTTTGAGTGTTACATTAAACCATATTATATTTCAAAGCTTCACATATACAATTGGCATGTAAAACTTGACTAAGAAAAGAATCTGATTGCAAGTTAATAATTAGCTGATTTAAACCATCTTCTGTTTGAGTGTTACATGTGTTTGTTAGAGTACTGTACCTGTTCCACTCCCTCACAAATCTCTGTACAAGTTTAAGGTTACTGGGATGTAGTAGTAGTTCGGGTAAGGCATCTAAGTTCTCCATTTCTACATCTAACGGTACAAAGTTCATGTCCAACTCAACGTTCTCATGGGTGAGCAGATAAATCCGACCTGTATACTTGCTGCACAGGAATTTAAATACAGAATATACTGGAATACTGTCTATGTTGACTACACGCTCCTCTGGGCTAGGTTTGTCTTGCTCTGAAATGTTGCACACAATCATTTTAGTTAATCATCGATATAAAGTTATGGTTATCACGTTAATAACATGACTTGACACGGAGATCACTCCACCCTCCGACACTTTCCCGCTTTATATAACAAAAGAAACTACTGTATCCAAGAACACGTGTATTTGTTTGTCCAAGTACACGTGCACCATTCCATTTGTTTAACACTTATGGATATTTAAAACTGGGCGCTTTGGCGTCATGTCAATTAATCTAGGCGATTGGTGAAAGTGAAAGCAATTAAATGTTATTCAACAGACTACAAAGAATAAAACTGCGAGTATGTACCACTTAATCAGTACTACATTAGAAACTTGGTATACAGTTAGTCTAGATAATTAGTGATCATTGTAGTATAATTTGAATAATGTACATTGGTATTTTTGTTAAATCTTTTAGCGTTCGACTTTAGTCGGTTCTGCGTGGTCATTGGTATTAAAACAACCAATCATCAATTTTGTACAATACTATATAAATGTAGTACAAATAGTACCTGAGTGTTCAATGTTTTCTGCTGCATCTACTAAATCCAGCTCCGGTGAACTAAAAGAGATGTCCATGTCACATTCAACCTTTACTGGGAGCTCTTCTACACAACTTTCTGTAATACTATCACAATAAATGTTCGTATGTGAAGAATTATGTTGGCTACATTCAGTCCTTTCTTGGTCTGCACCTTCCAGATTTAAATGATCCATGAGCCCGTTGGAAAGTTGATCTACAGTTCTTGGTACAATGCTGCTAGGTAAAACAGGACTGCACACTGGACTTGATTGTTTCTGTTTATTCAGAGATTTGAACCTGTATTTCTTCACTGAGGCAGTTGGTGTGACAGATGTGTCCTCTAAGTTTTGTTTTACAGAGGGGGAACTTTGTGTATAGCTTATATAGCCTTCAGGATGATCAAGTACATTAGTTTCACCAGCGGCTTCAGTTTGCTTTTCACCTGAATTCAGCTTCATCACTAGGGTATTTTCTATAATTACTTCTTTCCTTTTCCTTATAGAAGATTCCTTGTCACTATTCTTAAAACTGTCGAAGTATTTGGACTGAACAGGGGTAGTCACATGATCTCTGTCCCGAGTTTCAGACACACTTTCATTGGTCTTAGAATACAAATCATTTCTCAGTTCAGGTCCATTGCTAACATCATCTGTACCAAAGCCCTCACTTTCCTCTTTGCTATTTTTTCTACCAATGTTACTGGTCGATTTCTTCTTTTGCTTTGGACTTTCACATATTTCACAATAGTTGAGAGCTTTGTGATTCTGAAAAGTGCACATTTCACAGTTCCATTGTGCTCCTACACTAGATACTGAACTCGATGCTTTACCGTCGTATGTTCCTATGTTTCTGTTAGTGTTTGTATTCCTTCTAGACTGTGTGCTAGGGCTAGATTCATGAACGTTAGAACTGTCTTCATGCCTTTGACCGTATAAATCCATGTCAGTATCATTGTCCTTTGATTTCTTTGGTAGTATCTTGTTAATTTTCTTTTCATTGTTTGTCTCATTAACAACTGAATCATCATCGTCTGGCTCAATGCTTATAGGGTCATCTTTAGTTGTATCTAATTTTGACTGGACTTTCATAAACAGTGACTTTATATCATTGTTTGCAGGTGCTGGAGACTTAGTTAAAGTTTTCCTCTTTCTTCCACTTGACTTATTCACATTCTTTGGAGTCACGGTAACAAAGTCATCTTCATCACTGTCTATCACAATTAGGGGACCCTTACCTAAACTACTTGTCCCCTTAAAATGTTCAGAATGTTTATGTTTTTTTGGTTCACTGAGAATAGACTGATTTTCACTAGAGGAAAACTTTGTGTCAAAACAGTCAGAAAACCTTGTCCTTTTTCTGGCGGGGGATGTCATTATACCTTCATCTGCAGAGTCGACAGCTTTGTCTTCATTGTCTAAACTCTCCAGTAAGCTAGATGTTGAAGCTTTTGATGGTTTATTTCTGGGAGAGTTTGTGTTTGAGTCTTGGGATGAGAAGAAATTAAGTATAGATGGCTGGTCACGTTCCTGTAATAATAGAACAGAATTAAATATGAACTTAAATATGAAATGTAAAAAGATTTAAGATTAAGGTCTTACTCAAAGTCTGTTTTTAAGTTAATATTCTCATTTGCAGTTTGCTGAAAGTTTACTACATGTACATTATCATGTTCAGTGCAGTTGATAAACTTTAATGGAGAACATCACTCTAAGTATGTAGTGGACATAGGACAGGCAGATGCATACTTACCACTTGTGTGTTCAGTGACTGTAGGAGGCTGTTGTTGTTGGCACTGGTGTCTGTGTTATCTGTGGGTACCCAAGCATCAGCGTTAGATAGAACATCCACCTGGTACTTGTCCCCTGCCAGGGCCTCTAACTTCCTCTTCTGTCCTGTCAAGGTCGTAGAGGTCACAATGGTCTGAAAGACCACATACACCAGTTCTAAGAGATGTGCCTTGTACTATATTTATAGTGAACTTCAGAGGAACACAGTGCATCTTGTAAAGTTTGAATTCATTACAAGAGTAGGCAAAGCTGTATTAGTTATTAGATTATTTCTCAGTACACTCAATCCATTCACATAAATGTGTTTCTTTACTCAATGTTACTGATCATACATTGTACAACATGTACAAAGGCAAACCAATGACATGCTACACCTAGTGCTATAGTTTTATTAACATACAATTTTGAAATATTAGATTAGTCACTCAATACATTCACATGAAAAGCTGGATTTCTTTACTCAATGTTACTTATAAGCCAAAAGAGTAGTTGCCATTTAAACATCATGTACTACAAGGCAAACCTGTGACATGATAGGAGTACTTTTAATGAAAACGCTTCTGTACCTTCTTACACACAGCAGACCAGACCCAGTCATCCATGGTGTTCTTGGCTACAAGGTAATGTACAGCCACACAACTATTCTGTCCAATCCTGTGGGCGCGATCCTCACATTGTATCATTATACCTGGTGTCCAGTACATCTCTGCAAACACTACAACTGTGGCAGCCGTGAATGTCAAACCCTGAAGTAAACGCAGTACAAGAATCCATACCTTACTGAAGGACATGGTATACTTCAAACATTGGGAGAAAACTCACCACAACAAAGCTAAGGCAGACACATAAATATACATCTAAAACGAAAAGGATGTAGCAATCTGCAAACTGAACAGTAATACATGTATAACTTATTTTGTCTGTTAGATACAAGATGTGAAACATTTCATAAAGTAAACAGATTGTTTGAAGACATTCACATGAAAATGCCACCCTTTTTTCAAACTCTTAGAGATACATAGAAACATACCACTCCTGCAGCTAAGATACTGAGGACAGCGACTTTAGTGTCTGGGTCTGACTGGAACTGATGAACCAATTGCTGCAATAGTAAACAGTGATAATATCATAGAACCCTTAATATATGCCACACTAAAGTTTTGAATAAACAGACATAAACATTTCAACAATTTGACTGGATTTTTTTGGAGGGGAGGAGGGGGAGTCAACTTTTGCATGATATAACATACATTATACATTCTACATTTATATGGCAAAATAATTAGTTGCAACTCAGTCTATTTTATACTCAAAACTGATAATCATAAAGATATGTACATGTAAAGTGTGAAGTAAAAAACCATGTAAAAGGAGGCGTACCGGTCTCTCAGAAGGAGGCGTGTCACCATCAATCCTGATAAACTTGATATGTTTATCATGTAGAGACTCACTAAGTCCACTCATCATTGCACGGTGATAAGCAAACACAAGGAACTTCAACTTCTGATTCTCACACAACATCTCCACATACTCCTTGGCTGGCCCTATCTGTAAACAGTACAAGATACTTCCTGTTTTCTAACCCTCCATTATCAGGTCCTTGCCAGTGTTTTTTTTTAAAAATATGGTGAGATCTTTATACCATTTAAGGTCCAACATTTTATGGATTTCGTGGTTCGACTAAACATAAAATAAAAATATGTGGTACAATGCTTCACAACAAAGTGCACAAAATTTATATGTTCATGAATTATTTGTATGTCCATGATTTTTGTTGTAAAAAATAGTGAAATTGTATCCCAGCAAAAAAGAAAGAATGGTTAAGATGAAAAAGAACAGATAGACATTACATTCCTTTGTATCCATTCTTCTATTTGTATAAGTGATCATTACTAATGTATTGATTTTAGATATGTAAGTGTGAAGTGTACCTTAGCTTCACCAGTGAGCATATAGAGCCTCTGTATCATGGACAGCATGTTTGTATCCATGGCAACACCTTCACCTCCACCAGTGAGCACCTCAAACTTGTCTTGTGTTCCACGCTTCAACATAGGACGCAATTCCTCGAACGTCTCACGAATCTCCTTAACATACAATACTCATAAACTGTACAATTGTTACCTCCATTAAATGTTTGCATGCTTTACATGATGGTAATCATATACTACTTGATATGATATATACTAAATTTAGAAAATATTGGCGACAAATACATGTTCTGCAAATCTAAAAATGTTTTTTATAAACTTAAACACTGTTAACAACTTATACGAAATAATTCAATGACTGTTAAAATATTAGTTTAACAAATTAAATTTGCTTCCTCAGTATAATATAAATGTACCTAAAAACACAATTTTGTATTTACATGCAAGCATTAACCTTTCCCGTGTTTTTAAGTAACTTACTAACCTTCTTCATGTTTGAATCTTTGAGTTCAAACAGTATTTTCTGTCTCTGTTTGGGTGGCAGCTGTGTAAGTACTTGACTCTTTTCTCTACGGATCATCAGTGTAGAGGACAGCAGCTGTTGTAGATCTTGTAAGTTACTTGCACCACTGTCAACATAGTAGATATTTGAATATAACACATTACCATCGCACAACTGTCAACATAATAGAGGAGATAATAGAATATAAAAGAACATCATCATATGCCTGTTCATGAATTGTATCAAAACTACCCATGTGTTCAATGTAATATTACCAGTACTAAACTCCTTATATAACACTACAAGTAGTTTAATTTGACCTGAGGCACAACATGCAAGAAACTTGTAAGCCAGACCAGTAGCAGGCCTGTGCCCACAGTCATATGATAAAGAGAAGCTTACTCTTTTCAGTTAAATACTTACAACTATTATGAAACCCGTTCCAGAAACATCATAAAGCGCGACAAAGGCTTAAATGTAAACTCACGTTAGATCGTATTATAGGAAATCTTACACAACTTGCTATTTATGAAACTAGTTTGAGAAATTAAAATCAAGCAAGTCTGTGGTTACATGTTCGTACTTGACATTTCTGCGCTTGTTTTTACCAAACCACTCTAGTTTGGCATCACAGTATTTAGCTGTATAGGACCACCAGGATCCAAACTGTCCAGGACAAATAGCATCAATCTGAGGGTAGAGCTGAAAACAGACAGAAACATGAGTGTATAGTGCTTTCAACTTAGATCCTTTAAGGTTAACTATGTACAAACAACATATATTTAGATATATTTGCTTGCAACTCTATACAAGTATCAGTATTTATTACCACTCAATTTCTTTTGCCAATGAAGGGCAAATAGTTGGAACTCTTTTTACCCCAGTTACACACACAGGAATGTCTCATGATAAAATATTTCTAACTTAACAATATGTGCAAAAAATCAATTAATTTATGACTTGTAAGGGATGCTTAAACATATCAAAATTTACTAGGACAAGAATATTGGCAACATCTCTATTATCCTATTTTCAAAACAGAGTGAGTTATAATTAAGGCAAATGCATCACAGTTTTTAAATCTTCTATAACCACTTGTGAGGATGCTAGGACAGGTTGACATTGCTTACCTCTACAGGTCGTGCTAGAGCAGGTGTCCCAGACAAGAGTATCCTTCTGTTAGCGTTCTTTATGAGAGGTACAACAGTCTTTGCTGACACAGTCTTCACATTGCGGATGCTGTGAGATTCATCAACTATTACAACTTGAAATGCCTGATTGTTCAATGCCTCCTTCAGAATGCGGCTTGTAGTTTTACTTAACAATCCAAAGGTAGTAATGGTCACTTTGGCAGTCCCAATTTCACTACAAACAATAAGTAACATTAACATTTTATCAAAAAAGCAACAAATGTTACTCAGGGTAAACCACTTTTTTGTACAATATATATTTTTAGTAAACAGAGAAACAGGTGTTTTTTTGCGGAATTGGGCATTTACCTGTGAAAGTTAAATGAATTGGGTATTTGCAGTTTTAGTTTGGTATTTGTAAAATTCATATTGGATAACACAATTCTCTTTCTCTATTTTCTATGCAACTTGGGTAAATACCCCAAAGAGCAGCTTATCTGTTTCTTTGAAAACTGTAAACCACAAATTGCCACATTGGCCATAAACTTTGTTACAATAATATTTTCAACCATACACAGTGAAATTTGCATTTGGGAAAATTAGCATGTATGAAAAAATAACTGTAAATCACATGTTCAAAAAAAAATATCCCCTAAGTTTCTAGTTTACTGTGAAGATCTATGTAAACATCAAATCAACAACTTACTTAGATGCTATACATGTATAGGTAAGAGTTATCACAGGACTAGTCTCAACAAGAAGATCATATTGTGTTTAAGTACTGCTGCATTAAGTACAATGTAGTAAGGATTTGTCATACCTTACATCGGTACCAGTTTGTATAAGATTGATGTCTGATGGACTAATATCTGGAAGCCATTTCTCAAACTCTTCTATCCAGCAATATCGTAATGATGATGGAACTATGATTAACAGTGGCCATTCTGATTTGTAGTAACATGCTACTGAAATTGCCTGCAATGTCTTTCCAAGTCCCATCTGAAACATAGATATGGATTTGGTGGACTAAGATATACACCCTGGCTCGCATGCGATGAAAAAAATCTTAAAGATGGAAAAAAACGTGTAACAAACTCATGTTCAGATTGATATTATTTATATAATAGAACATTACATCTTTTAGCTATCATTCATCTGCATTAATGACAACATGCAATATTTGGAAAAAGTTAATATTTGTGTATTAATACACTGTCAGCCAACAAAACTGTTTCATTATACATGTACTTGTTATAGATATAGTAGAGGGTTATGGTTAAGGTTTGTTAAAGCAATTAAACTAGCAGATCTACCAATAATGATTCAAAGCTGTTACTTTGGCATCAATATACTAACGGTCCTGTGAGTGTACAAGGTTTGGATTAAGACAAGTTGGTGAACAATAAGAGTTACACAGTTATTTGGAAGAGTTGAACCTCTCTACTTTGAGCTTATAAAAAAATCTTACTTACTTCATCTGCAATGAGGCATCTGCAAAGAAAGACATACAAAGGTTGAACATTAAATGAACGTGTTTGACAGTCGAAAATAGAACACGTGACTTCCAGACTCATGCTCAGTAGGTACCAGCCATTTTATGTGCGATGTAAACAAACGCACACTAGCTTGAAGATTTAAGTAAATGACAACGATAAAGTTTGCATAGCATGTTAAAATTGTTGAGGTGTTTTAAAATATAGCGTTAGTTTAAATAGGTAAATCACTCGAAAATAGCATAGAATACCCCCTAGACTGGGATACATACTGTAGTTGACAGTAATTATCCCCCGTCTAGTAGGTTTTCGATGGTTTAAGCTGTTTTCGAGTGATTGACCTAAGTAAACTAAAGCTATATTTTAAATACTTTGACAACTTTAACCTGCTATGCAACCTCTATCGTTGTCATTTACTTAAATCTTCCAGCTAGTATGCGTTTGTTTACACTTGACACAAATGGCGGGTACTTACTGAGCATGCGTCTGGCAGTCATGTGGTATTTTTTCGACCGTCAAAGGTCAACAGCTATAAAACTACACTGCATAACTTAAATTATGTGCAAAACGAAAAGCGCAAACGGTGCAATCGGATACCGTCGGAAATTACCCTCGGTCGAAATTACCCTTACGAAATGATTGCACATTGTTAAAAATCTAATAAATCGTATATTCATTCATAAGTTACATTCACACGGATACGTGCTATGTACAAGTGGACGTGCTTTAGTGCACACGTTTCTAAACGTGACGCCTTAATTTGTTATCGCAAAAAAACTCATAACTGCATCGTTTTACACTCACGAAAACATATGACAAACACATTTTGACACCTTCATTTAAATAACTGACCTGCCATGTTTGCTGACTGCAAACTTTACACCTTCTTTCTGAAAAGGCATTAATCTGTCGACCAGCTTGCCCGGTAGTCTTGAAAACACATCCTGTTCTATCAGCTTCCCCATCTTTCATTTTCGCGCGAAATGTATGGCCTATTCGTGACTAAGGGGAGTTGACTAGTACCATTTTCGATCTAGTACTTCATTGGTTACCTGCCATGATACATCAACCGTTCATATATTCGTTTTAAGTGATTTCATAAAAGTAATTTATAAAAGTTCTTGTTTGTTCTAATATTATTCATGTCTCTTTTAAAACTTGTTCATGAAGGTCGAATTAACTACGCATGAGGGGCGGCATGGCGCAGTGCATCTGACTCGTAATCGGTGGATGCCTGGAGTCGTGAGTTCCAGATCAATCAAAGGCTACCGCGCCCAATCAAAGGCTACCGTTGTTTTCTTGAGCAAGAATATTTATCCTTAATGCTTAGTACATGTACTGGTTGGTTCAGGAACGGATACGAGCGTGATTTACACAAGCAAAAAGAGCTTGTTTCACAACCAAATTAAAATAAATTACTATAAACTAAACTATACAT
>ENA-OREC01002374-OREC01002374.1-marine-metagenome-genome-assembly--contig:-NODE-2374-length-10345-cov-11.040125_pt1 | contig 10345 bp, 6 predicted proteins | sample MGYA00248626_ERZ508543 | MGnify/ENA primary metagenome ERZ508543 (study PRJEB26211, sample SAMN05518279) | marine metagenome | isolation source: Puget Sound, Washington, USA | host: Bankia setacea...
CACCGAAAACTCAAAATGGAAATGTCATTGTACAGCCGTAGTACCACCGTGATACACCATGATAGTCCTTGGTTAATATTCAGGCAATCGTAGCGGATCCGGCATAAACTGTATGCACGTCAATGATCTCTGTGGTGAATCCGGAGTCTTTGTAAATACAATACCATCACACCATGTCGTAACATTCCTGTTAAGACTCTCGGACGAATCACTATGGAAATACGAACAGAAGAGACGGCCAGGTTTCAGTCATTTCCTCATCAGTGACACAGAAGTTAGAACCGCCAATATGGAGTGTCCGTGTCTGCATTGCCGAATGGTTACAAAACGCTCCAAACATATTGATCTGACTTCCTTGGTTGTTGGCAAGTTATTATTATTATTTTTTCAAATAGTATAATTAGATATGGCTTTATTTTATTTTTCGATGCAGATCAATACTTTACACCTTTACCATTAAAGCCTTCAATTTTATGTTGGGGGGGGGGGGGGGGTGTGCACCAGCCCCATCTGATAATTTTGAGAACATTGACGGTAAAATAGTACATTCTGACTCTATTTGATATTTGGAGCTGCAGAGACAATTTTGAAAACAAGATTGAGCGTGCAATCGGACACTACTTGAAACAACTCGTATTACTTCAGAAAAAAACAATGAAAACAACGTCTCTAAAGCAAGCATTCTGACGGTATTCGAAATTATTTGGAATTGCAGAGACAATTTTATAAACAATTTATTTAAAGCATGCATTCTGGTGGTATCTGAAACGATATGGACATGCAGATTTTGTGTGTGAAAACAATGTCTCTAAAGCATGCATTCTGGTGGTATCTGAAACGATATGGACATGCAGATTTTTGTGTGAAAACAATGTCTCTAAAGCATGCATTCTGGTGGTATCTGAAACGATATGGACATGCAGATTTTTTGTATGAAAACAATTTCTCTAAAGCATGCATTCTGGTGGTATCTGAAACGATATGGACATGCAGATTTTTTGTGTGAAAACAATTTCTCTAAAGCATGCATTCTGGTGGTATCTGAAACGATATGGACATGCAGATTTTTGTGTGAAAACAATGTCTCTAAAGCATGCATTCTGGTGGTATCTGAAACGATTTGGAACTGCAGAGAAATAGATGAAAACAATGTACACCTAAAGCATGCATTGTGACGGTATTTGAAACGATTTAGAACTTCAGAAAAATAAATGTATCTTAAGCATGCATTCTTGCGGTATTTGAAACGATTTGGAACTGTAGGAAAATGATGAAAACAAGGACGCTTACGCGTGCAATATGACACGTTTTGATACGATATTTTGACTTGCAAAGAAAATGTTGAAAGCAATGAAGCTAAATGGTGCATTCTGACGCTTTTTGAGACTTATGCTCGACGACTTTTAGGAGGTTCGATAGTGCTACCCACCCCTTCATTTTTATTGAAAGTTTGGACGTTTTAATTTTACTATTTTTTTAGATGAAGTGTAGGCCCGGGCCTACTGGGCCTATAGGAGCTACGTTGGTGATTTCTTAATGACATCATGTATATGGGTTGACCATGACAGACTAGTGTTTGCTGTTACTCCAAAGAGTTAAGCAGGAGACGATATCTCGATTAGAGAATCATTAAGGTGAATTTGAGGTTGCGATCCCACAGCGTTCACTGGCGATGCCAGTAATTGTATAGTTAACATAATTTAGTAAAACTGTATCAGACCTTTCGGCAATTACATGTTTAGTTTTTAAAAGTGTGCACTGTTTTCCTATGAATATCTGATTTCTGTTTTCATGTCTACATTGAGCTCGGCCACGTGGACTGATAGAATAATTTAATATAAGGTCAGATTGGACACGAGCTATTAAGGCAATTAGTGTTCGTAAACTTTTGGAAGCGACTGTGTAAGCCATATTTTACAAATGTATTAACAAGTGAATCTTCTCGTAAACGTTTGGAGCGTACTGTAATGCATAAGCTCCTCCCACATTCAACCCCGCCGATCACGGGTGGATACACACAGTTGCACATATCTTCCGGCTTCCTCAAACTTGATAAAGTCGAGACTATTACACAATCATCCCATCTATAGTGTGCAGGTAGTTCTGGAGATACTGTTAGTGTTCAAAATGCGTTCTTTCCTATTGCTTGTAGTTGTCTGCGCACTCTATTTTGGAGCCTGGTAAGTATATTTCATATGGTTATATTTGACTGTTGAATGTAGTTACCATAGTGGAATTGTGTGTAGCATTCTATTTAAGTTTAAGAAATACAAGTAGCTCTACATGTCATGGTGTGTAAATTTGGTACGTAACACAAACTGCGCAACTCATCAGTGCATCGGTTATGTTTTGTCAAATATTTAGTAGCATATCTTACAGATTCACAACTCATACAGCGCAATTTGTCCAATAGAAACTGTTTTAATCAACCAACTTGTTTATGACTTTCCTTAACAACTAAACTTTTAAAATAAAAACTAGAACTTGTTTGCAGTGACTATCTGCTTCACACATGAAACCGAGACCGTTCTTTTGAAATACATACAATTTGTGATATTTTAGAATTTTGAAATATAACACGGACAATAGGAAACGTTACGTAGAGCAATAGCCGTTTGATATGTTAACCAAGACAAACTCACAGCTAACACAGCAGAAACAATGCAGATGTTCACATGGGTTTAATGGTTAAGGATGGAGGACGAGTCTCATAGTGAACACTCGATGTCTTAAGTCATTAACGAACCATATCTTGTTAGTTTGTGTTTATATTATAATCATCTTACAAACAAACATAGGTCGCATAGAGATACCAAAACAATGTCTAATGGTCCAAGTCCAAAAAGTACTATAAACATTACTGTGTTCATTCATGTTATAAACTATTTTTACTAAACCGATAAATGTTTTTACCAGTCAGATATGTAGTTATGGACCTGTCAACTTTCACCTAGATTAGTCTCATTACCAAGGGCTGTATGCACAAAGAAATAAACAATTAAATGAGCTGTTGAGACTAGTGTGTCCATGTAACCGTACTTGATACTCCAATTAGCTCTATTTCCACAATGTCTCCCTCGTTGTTGTACAGCCAGATAAGACGTACTGATAAGTCTAAAGTAACATATCCAGAACTTTGAAATCAAGAGACATCGAGTTATCAAAGGTAAACTCTCTTAAAGTGATGGAAATATTATTTTCAAAGAGTTCAAAATGACGATAAAACAAAACATAACCTCATTTGTATCAGTAAAAACAAAAATCTACTTTCGATTTCAAAAAAGGTACCCACTATTAACAAATCCGCTATATATGCACACACTGTCTGCACATTTAGAAATAGCTAAGTGTTCACGAAGAGAAAATGTACATAATTTAACTTGTGACTGGTAATTTCGTTTCATAAACACCATGACCTTTGCGACCGTGACCTTCATACAACCTTTACCTGTAACCTTCTCGTGTAAACATGTTTCGTTAAAGTTGGAAGTGTTGACAATCGAGCGCTGTATGCCGCTATGAGCACTCTTGGATTCATCTTATATCAAGTATGTGCATGAAGTTTGAAGTCCTGTAAGAGTGAATTAATTGCTTTATTCATATAAACCTGGTATGAACAACGAGCACATTGACAGATATTCTTTGAAATCCAGTTAGGCATATATACATACGACAAGGCAACATTCAAAGGTTGTCTTTCAAGTGAGACTGTCTCTCATTAGATGTGATATTTAGTATATGTAAGCGTGTTCAGTAGTTCAGTCTGTAGGGAGCCCAACTGATAATATTGGGTTCCAGCACCAACTAAAGGTCTCATTCATGGTGCCAAAAACGCCCTCCGTCACTGTTCAAAGTGGAGAAGTATCCAGCTGTTTGTAAAATATGTTTTTACTGGTTAAGAAAGCAAGGGATATTGTTAACTGAACTGGCCGTCTTTTATAATGTCTGAAATGCTGTGGAACGACGTAAAACCCACTAACACCACAGTACATAATTGACTGTATGTATACATGTTGTGTCCAATCTAGGTCGCTTGTGATACACTTACATAGTTCACCTGTCTGCATCTAAACTAAGTTATTATAATACTATTCACCCTGACTTGTTCCAGTTCGGGGACTTGTACATGTACCACTGTACCCGTGTGATTTAATATAATACGTAAAAGATACGGGTTAAATCAATCTACAGTAAATATCATATTTTACATACCGGTTTCGTTCTATATCTTTTACGTTGAAACAAATATTTGTAAAAATGTATATCCATACCTTTACCTTGCGTACCTATTCGAAAAGCTTTTAACTGCATTCGGACATGCTGCTTACATTTTACATGTTTGGTTTCATTCTATATATTTGCACAAAGTTAACTATTACATAAAACATATATTTGAAAAACAAGCACACCCATGCCTACGATTAAGGACGGCGTGGCGCAGTGGGTAGCGCGTCTGACTCGTAGTCGGTGGATGCCTGTCAGTCGTGAGTTCGAGCACTATCAAAGGCTCCCGTAGTTTCATTGAGCAAAACAGTTTACCTTCATTGATTTGTACTGGTTGTTTCCAGCAACGGACTCGAACATGATTTACATGAGCAAAAAATGATGCCTTTTTCGCAATCGAACTAATATAAATTAGTATAAACTAAATAATCAATTACGATTTACCTTGCGTTTTAGTCCGGTTCAAACCAGCTTATTTACTAAACTATGGCGATACAACGAATACTAACAACTCTTGCCTGGTACACACTGTTACATCACAATTACATGTTGTTTTAATATTGTCACACTATTTACACTTATTCGTAGCCGATGGTTTACTACTACACATTAGATTTGATTGAATCTGACCTTGAACGCAACATGAGGTCAACATAGAGCTCTATTCCAAAAGCCTTGAACGCCAACATGAGGTCAACAAAGAGCTCTATTCCAAAAGTCTTGAACGCAACATGAGGTCAACATAGAGCTCTATTCCAAAAGTCTTGAACGCAACATGAGGTCAACATAGAGCTCTATTCCAAAAGTCTTGAACGCCAACATGAGGTCAACATAGAGCTCTATTCCAAAAGTCTTGAACGCCAACATGAGGTCAACAAAGAGCTCTATTCCAAAAGCCTTGAACGCAACATGAGGTCAACAAAGAGCTCTATTCCAAAAGCCTTGAACGCCAACATGCGGTCAACATAGAGCTCTATTCCAAAAGCCTTGAACGCCAACATGAGGTCAACATAGAGCTCTATTCCAAAAGCATTGAACGCCAAAATGAGGTCAACATAGAGCTCTATTCCAAAAGCATTGAACGCCAAAATGAGGTCAACATAGAGCTCTATGCCAAATGCCTTGAACGCCAACATGAGGTCGATATAGAGCTCAATGCCAAAAGCCTTTAACGCCAACATGAGGTCAACATAGAGCTCTATTCCAAAAGCATTGAACGCCAACATGAGGTCAACATAGAGCTCTATTTCAAAAGCTTTGAACTTTAACATGAGGTCAACATAGAGCTCTATTCCAAAAGCCTTGAACGCCAACATGAGGTCAACATAGAGCTCTATTCCAAAAGCCTTGAACGTTAACATGAGGTCAACATAGAGCTCTATTCCAAAAGCCTTGAACGCCAAAATGAGGTCAACATAGAGCTCTATTCCAAAAGCCTTTTACTGCATTAGAGCATGCTGATTGTACTATTCAACATCCACGTACATGAATTCAAAAAGCTTGGCAAAGTTCGTTATAACTGGCACATACATGTTCTCTGTAACCGTGTTCGTTATCGGTGTGTTTTACTGTACATCGTTACGTACCGGGTAGTGTTACTCAACGCCAGGTTAGAATCACAGATTGTCCTTATTCGTAGACAATACGTGTACAACAATGACTATATATCTATACGCAGACATTACATTTGTATATATATAAACTAGAACATCAGCGTTTGTAATTCGATCTCAGTTAAAGTCAGACATCTAGTCCAAGTTAAAGCTGTTGAGTAGCAAACCATTGTAAACAGTTCATCACGCACCCGTATTATGGTCGTGTTGTATTGCGTGACGGTGCATATAGGTGGGTATGTAGATTGTCAAACCCATTCTCGATATGATTAAGTTTCCTTATGCTGTTATGGTTGTTCATTCAGACTGTCTGTTTTGAACGCTGCTGATGCGGAACTTGTCTCGAATACACATTACTAAACAGTTTAGGTGTCCTATATACATTGAAACAAGAATAAGTCGAAGCATACATAGACCTTACCACCACCACCAATTATTTCACCGTCGTCGTCATCATTATTATAAGAAACAACAGCAGCAGCATCAGCAGCATCAGCAGCAACAACATCAACAACAACAGTAAGAACAACAACCAGCAATAACGACAACAACGACTATAATAATAATAATAATAATAATAAGAATAAGAATAAGAATAAGAATAATAAAATAAATAATATTTGTTTCCACAATTAGCTACACCATTGTAGTAAACTTCTTGTATATGTTGTAGCGCCGGGAGTTGTGAGTATGAAGACTATGATGTCAACGAAAACTTCTGTAAAGGAAACATGTTCACATACACGGTATCCAACACCTTGTCGGCACCTTTCTTTACCGGCCAGATGTCTATGACCATTGTAGAGGGACAGACGATTGTTGACTACATGGAAGATGCTTCGAAGAGCGCCAGTAACTCTAAAGCATTTTCGAAGTAAGTGTAGCATCACTTTTTGAGAATCGTTCATCTTTCCGCTATGTTAAATGTTTGGTATAGGTCAAACACCTGATATGTTGCCCTTTTCTTTTCCAGATATACGATGACCTATCATTCGATGTGGGGATACTATGTTAACAGTATAAACGGCATAACAGGAGACATCAACAGCCAGTATTGGCAAGTATCTAATCAAACTGGACCTCTGCCTACAGGTACGTATACACCATTTGTAATTATTAGAGCTTTGTTTGCGTGGAGGACGTATGCAGCAATTGTAACCAGTAGAACTTTGTATACGTGCAGTACGTATATATAACATTTGTATTCAGTAGAACTGTGTTTGCTTGGAGTACGTATACAGCAATTGTAATCATTCGATCTTTGGTAAGTAAAAAAACGCTTTATCTATGTGAACATCCTCTAAATACAACGGAAGGATAATCGTACGAGTACCGAATCACCAGAAGTATGACAAAACCATTACTATCGCCATTGCATTCATTGTTGTTTGTAACATCTGAAACAATGTCATCGTGCATGTCTGCCTATACACTTTACTTATTGACTTACAGGTATCAGCACGTACGTTCCGTCATCAGGGGAGAACATCAAGTTCCAGTTGGTAGGATATGGTTCGCACAGATAAACAGAATTACGGTTCTTGGTGTGTGAACGATGTGTATTCTGACAAAAAAAACTCGATTTCGCTAGTGGTGATGCCACAAGTAAAGGGCGTCAGTCTTTATTGACAAATTACAACAAATTACAACAAACTGTGCCAATTAAAACAAGACTCACATAGTTTTACTTTATGTTATGCTGTACTATTAGCCATCAGAAAACATGCCAACGGAGTTTAGCCATCACTATAGTTGGACACTAGATAATTTGGTTAACCAGTTTAAACGTTTGACTGTCCAATAAATTTTCGCTATTGTCTTTTTTTATAAATTACCCAACATCTATGGACACGTAAACTACACATTTATGTCAGTTTAGAAATAACAGTGGTATCAGATTGTTAATAAAACTATGTTTCGGTATTTATTCTTTCTTTATTTCATAGCACATATAGACTCATATTGCTTTACAAAGTTGAACTAACCGTTAACCCATGTATGTAAACGAGAATGTGCACACGAAATGTCCTTACTTATTATATTTGAGTTGTTAGTATTTAGCACCCTTACTACATTGGTGGTCACGTGAAAATGTTTATTATATACAATTTGAAAACAGAATACGAAGAAATTCTATATATATTGTTTTGTGTAAATTTGGCAACTTTAGTTTTTAGCAGTGCTTCTATCTCCAAGACATCAATTACATATGAAACAAGCTCTCATTTAGTTAATAAATGTAACAGCGAGTGCTTTAATAACAAAAGTTAAACAGATACTCTTTAATCAGACGTGTTATTTATTTACAACAAATATACACTCAGTGACATGTAATGTATTTTGTAACTGCTTTTTGCTTCAATATTGTATTCAGTTTTATAGCGATTGGTAATTTTATAAGAGTTACAATTACTTCGTATTCGAGTCAATGTATTCGTAGACCATCTCAAAAAATAAAATGAATATGGCTGTTGTTAACGTTACTTTCTAGCCCGTGGTCAGTATATTAGAAAGTAGTGTCTCAAATCTAGTATTCCAAGAAATGTATCCACGGATATTCACGTACAGTTTATGAATGGTCTACATAGTCAATTTTAAACTACCCTTAGAAAGTATTATCTTATGTAAAAAACTAGAAAAAACTTTCAAGAACCGAATTTTGCTTTATCACCACATACAACGTTTGTTCAATCTAACAGTATACACAGCCACGAGTTCTTATCATGCACATGGTAAGACTATCATTATTACGAGGCTGGGAGGGGGTGACAACCATTAAAATCACTCTTTTTCAGCAAATGATAAGTGTAGCAGGCTCAATTGTTACTAACAACGATACATGTACTTTGAAAATCATATTTTAGATAGAAACAAGCTAATCTTGATAATATAAACGGTAAAGATATGATTATTCTATGTTTTTTTTTGCTAATCTTAACATAGTGTGATGCAAGTGTGCCTTCAACTCAATGTTCAGTTCCAGATTACAAGATCGTTCCTATCAGTGACTATACACTTAACAAAGATGAGCATGTACTTTTTCTTGCGGAAGGAAATCGCCCAAATCAAAGAGACACGAAGCTGTTTTAACTTATATTAACTCAATCGTTCCAGCGCTTCAAACTACGATTTATCTTCTGTTTTAAAACCGGTTTGTGTCAGGTGCTACATGGAGAATAACCATATAAGCATCAGCTTTCGTCATATTTCCGTTTTACTTATTTATATGTCTATATTGTAGATAGATGATAATGTTAGTTTGCAAATAAATATGTTTAAACTGAGCTACTAGGTATTCTAATGGGAGACAACCAATGAAACTCATATACAAACCGGATACACGTTTTAGTAACATATTGTCTCCCTTATATTTTTAACGGCAATATACTATAATATTTAGTGACCTATATAATACACTATCGTTCGTGGACTGTCCGCAAATCACACATGTATAATTGACTTTAAGATTTTCTTACACACTTAAAATAATCTAAACGATAAGATGTAGGTGATTCTTGGAACGAGTTAAAGAGAGGCCACACAAGTAGACTCAAATAGGTATGTTGTAGTGATCCAGTAACACAGATGCAACATAACTTAGCTACGAACCATTGGACCATGTAGAAAAGCCAACACTCACAATCAACACTGTTCGGTTGATCAACTGGGCACACATACCACGAACTGAGCGTTGCCACTTATACCCTACTATAGTTACATGGTACACACATATCTTTGCTGAATGTATAAACCAACTTGAATACATTGAAGCAGTATTTTCTAGAGAAAAAGAACAAACGATTGATCATTGTATCTTAAATATTTATTGTACACACTTGCGTAGAAGACGTTAACATAAATGTCAGCAAAACACGTTCATAACTTCAGTACAACATTAAATTAATCGTTGTCTATGATAACAGTACAATGAGGTCCAATAACTCATTGTTTTAAAGTTAAAAGGATAACTTTGTTAATGTTCATAATATTTTGAGTTATCTCCTATTTGGGTAGGTATTTTACTTCTTAGTTATACATGTCTTTAGAATTAAGAAACAAACACATTTCCACTTTGCTGCAGACAAACTGAAACCGAAATACGTTTGCCCGTTTATTAATAAATATTTTTGATCTACAGAAAGGATAAAATCTTTTGATTTGAAGAAAGTAAAACGTTAATACATTTTTACTACATTATGTATATAAAGTAATCACAATAGAAAAACACATACATGGGACACTACTCTTGAAAATCCATAATTATGAATGAGCTACCGTAAGACAAGACAATGCCGGAAAGTACAAGGTATTAACTATTAACTACATATAGTCAAATGCATAATACATACTATATTAGAAAAAATAAGTGTTGATCCTGTTATTTATAGCTGCTGTTGATACGCTAGGCAGCTGACTGTTGATACGCTAGGCAGCTGACTGTTGATACGCTAGGCAGCTGACTGTTGATACGCTAGGCAGCTGACTGTTGATACGCTAGGCAGCTGACT
>ENA-OREC01002375-OREC01002375.1-marine-metagenome-genome-assembly--contig:-NODE-2375-length-10344-cov-12.757378_pt1 | contig 10344 bp, 7 predicted proteins | sample MGYA00248626_ERZ508543 | MGnify/ENA primary metagenome ERZ508543 (study PRJEB26211, sample SAMN05518279) | marine metagenome | isolation source: Puget Sound, Washington, USA | host: Bankia setacea...
TTGACTGGGGATTGAACCCGGGACCTCCCGCACTCGAAGCCAGCACTATACCACTAGGCTATCGAGGAGGCGGTATAGACCATTGATGATTCAGACATTTTGTGGACACATATGTTGATTTCATCATGAGCCAATTAACAATGCTATATATGGAACATGTATACATAAGGTTGCCATTTAAATTCCTTGTTCAGCTTGGTACCATTTCAATAGTGTCCTAGGACTGTATCTTACAAAGTATGATAAAATGACCAACTGTAGAACAGTATATCATACTTAGGTACAAAAGTACACCCAGGATCATTGATAAAACTAATCAAGAATAGCGAAAGTATACTTTGAAATTTAGATAAAATAGTCCCATAAAATAGAACCCACACTGATTTCCTATATCTAACAGGTGCTATTATACCATACCTCTGAAGCACATCCATCCTCTGAAAGGTGTGTAGGCACAGTCACAGGTATAGTGGGAGTAACCTTCCTTACATGTACCCTGGTTGAAGCATGGATTACTGGCACACTTTCCAACACAACCTAAAACAGTGGAGTATGTCGAGTTAGTAGTTCATTAAGTTTCAGAAGATCATTTAACATAATTCAGGCAATAATATATTTGAATGCCATGGTTTGATGAATTGTTGTGATTCTCCAAAACCTTAATATCACTGCAAACACAATTAAATTATGTAAGGAGCTTTAAATCCAACAAGTGAAAAAGTCAAAAAACAAAAGATGTAGGCTGGTTAACACAATTAAAACGAATACCAATTATTAAACTTGCTTTTAATATATATTTTAATTAGATTTGCCACTATATATTTGCAACCCATATAATGTGATGCTGTTAACTTCTTATTAAATGTATGATATATAATTGTCGTAAATCTGGCTGCTTGAAATGTTCATGCAACTGTGATTTCTAACTAGAATTATAGCCATTAATACTGACCTTCACTGACTCCGTATGTAACTTTGCCTCGTGCCACCTCTCCCCTCATGTCCATCAGCACACCATTCACTCTCAGCCCTCTCATACATCCCACAAAGCCATCCCTGTGATCCACCGCGGCACCAACTGTCAGTGGCTTTGTCAGGTCCATCAAACGTGTGATCTCATCCTGCTGTTCATTATGTGTCACCTCGGGGAAGTTATCTACTCTAAGCCAAGTCTGTTTTCTGTTACGTTCAATGTGGACTGTATGCCAGATGTCATTGTTCAACCCATTGATAGTCTTGTACTCGAGCACTTGGATACCGTTACCAACATTGTACCTGAACTGAATAGTGTCACCATCTGTAACAGAACAGGAATATTGCATACTGTGTAACCTTTGTAGTGATTTTTTTTTACATAATAAGCTCAACAAAGTATGGGCATGTTATAAAGTATTCCTTGCAAAGTATAACTAGAACTGTGAGTGAAATCACTAAAGGATTACCCCAATCTCACACTATTTATTATCTCCCTTCAAATAGTTCAGACTCAGATTATCCTCCTTTATGCACATCCTCAGGTCGTTTAGTGTAACAGTGTGAAGTTTCATCAGGAGTGGTGTATTCGTTAAGAAGTTGCACTGAAGAGAAATATGAACAGCAGACAGACGGAAGGAGTGGGTGATTTCAATAAACACTCCCAAAACTTTGTTTTCAGGAAGTATAACTATTAATATAAGTTGTTATTTCTCAGCAGGTTTTACAGAAAACAGATCTCTGAGACCTATTCCAGAGTTACACAAGCTACTTACTAATCATTCTAATCTGTATAAAGTCATCGTCAGTGTCTCCAGTGTCGTGGATCATTACACCGTCACTCGCTGTGGTTTTAAACTGGAACCAAATATCACCAGCTTTGTCTCCCTCAAACGTTGGGAATTCCAAGATGGCGTCCGCTTTACGGAAGGTGATTACATTGTCTAGCAGATCTGAAAAGGAGACAGAATGTATTATATAAAGAAAGCTTTTTTCTCTAGGGCTATTTTCACAAGATGAGATTTTCTCCCGCAAAATTGGTGGCACATAGCTGCTTGCAAATGTCCGATTCATGGGAAAATGCATGATTTGATATAAACAAATTCACAAGAGATAAAGCCAGCTCTAAAGGGCATCAGTTATATAGTGATAACAACCCCTGACTATTACTGACTAATCACCGATCACAGATAATCAACTACATCCTTGTTTTGTCAATTACAGCTTGAGATATCAAAGGTGATTTCAACAACTCTTGATGCAAATGAAACAATTTTTAAAAAAAAATGCCTGATTACCAACATGTTTTGGGTATTTTTGTAACTATTTTTGTCTGTTTGCTTAATTCAAACAAAGAATATATAATTCACATCTAGTTAGAAAGAAGTTTGATAGCACAGAGTAGTGAACTAATAACAGGACCACCCTCAGAACAAAAAATGGTTATAAAAGTCAATAAATCTTAATATGATGTTGAGTGTTTAAGACTGAAAAAGTGGTCTTAAAAGCAGACTGGTCTTTATAATGAGAGGTCTAAATAGAGAACTTCTGCACTTGGAAGGCAAAGACTGAAATTACTTACTGTCTCCGTCACATTCTAAATGGCCGAGTTCAAAGTATCCCACACTAGCGTCTGTGGAGGACCCTGTGTCCCCAAAGTGTAGCTCCAGTACAGGCAGGTAGTCCTTGTGCATGAGGAGACCATCGTCCGAGGTGTCCTGACCTGAGTCACAGTTACAGGTCTTAGAGTCGCCCACACATCCTTCCTCTGTTAGACCACATGCACACTTGTACGTACCTGGAGCTGCTCCTCCCCAATAGTGCATGTCCTTCAATACACAAACAAATAAATGTATACAAAGGGTTATTGTTTGTGTCAATCAATCATTATCTACAACAAACAACAAGCACATTTGAATATTGCAAAACCAACTACTGTTAACCTATTAGCTCTAAAAGACACAACAATGGCTTGGATTTGACTAATAATGGGGTGAAATGTTGTGTGATTTTGATTTTTGCAAAAGTATACAGGGTTTACTTGGTCGCAAATCATTCTATCGATTAATCCTGTTTTAGCTGTATTGACATCGCGTTTTTTATATTATATGTTTCTGTTGTTAATTAGCCATGATTCAGCAATTTGTTTATACATCATTTATATTGGCAACAATATCAACGGTAATTTAAAGTCAAAAGTCTTGTTGCAACACCCAATCAAAAAGCAAAGTTACAAAGCAGGTTTGAGAAGAATGCACATTGAGTAAAAAAAGACACTCAACAATAATTGAATTTCATTGGTGGCTCAGTTTAGTGGTTCCTGATGCTTAGAATGTAATTTTGGTCATAAATGTGACCAGAGCATACTACGAAATTATCTATTTTTGGGGGCATGAATTTCCTAGTTTTTCTCCCATTGTTGTTTCAGTACCTGGAAAGTTCGTCCAACCCAGTATCCATAGGTTTTGGCTGGAGTCAGTATTCCTCCACTAGCAGAACTACTACCTGTAATTACAAAAAGACGCATTGTCATTTATACCAGCACAGTAAATAAATTACATGTTGATACCTTTGCGCTCTAGCACCTACTCAAAACGTTAACATATGATTATTTTGGATGTTATAAACTCTGAACCAACTAAATATGACATAAGAGTAAAATCAATATTTGGGATAAGATTAAAGGGTTTAGTTTTGACTCTAGCCTTAAATATGTGTGTAAGTTTAGGTTTTGCGTAAGTTGTTTAGTAAAACGGTACCCTGGAGGCTGTTGACTAGGTGATCACAAGAAAATACACATGTTTGACAGATTTATAATTTCTACTTGTCCTTCCAAAACCACTCATCAGGGCAATTGAGCAAGTAAAATGTTCATGCACTGACTTAATTTACAACAAGAAACATGTGACTCAACTAAAACTTGAAATGCTGTATAATCAAATTATAGCAAGATATCCAATATAAGATATTATTTTCCACCTATGACAGGAAAGTGACTCCACCTATTCAGACATGCATCACTTACCATCATATATGGTCATGAGTTTGGAGTTTCTGCACTTGTATCTGATTCTCTGCTCACAGGTTACAGCCCTCTCAATGACCTCCGTGAGTCCAGCAAGTGTTGTGGCATAGTTGACATTGCGTACATAGTAATTAGGGGCAGAGAAACCGTTCACCATAATGAGACCCTGACTGTCATGCTCAATCTTTGTCTTTACTGCAATAGCCGACCCAGCTGGAAAGAGCAGAAGCAAAATATTTTAAAAATGGATCATTGAAATAGTTTGTCTAACGGCCTTTTTTCCCTCAAATATAACTATTAACTTGTTTACAGGTGCCCTCCAATTAGGAAACTATTTTAAATTCATGACATCAAGCAGTATTTGCATCCTTAACTTTGAAATTGCTTCATTTTTTCTTGGTTTTGTCTTTAAACACTTTCCGGAGAGATCAAAAATTGACTTCTCAAACTTGTGAAAAAGCTCTAAATTTGCAGTCATTTTTAATACAAAAAGGAAAGCTGCAGAATGTGTGTCCATTCGCTTCTGATGCAGCAAATCAAGATGGAAGCCAACGCAGACAAGAAAGTGACTGATGACCAATACCTTCCCTGCCAAACAGAGGATGTACCCAGCATTAGGGGGCGGAACATGATGATGGAACGAGAGAAACAGCTCATGACGACTAAGTTAAGCAGTGATACTGTATATTGACAATATTAAATAGGAAACAACAATTTCTTACTTTTGCCGTCACATTTAGCGTTGAAGGGTTCAATGAGACCAGAACCATCAGGGTCAATCTTCACCACAACCTCTCCGTCCATCACGTTATACATGCTGTACATCTCACATGACAAATAATGGGCAGCTGAAAGAACAACACAAGTTTAACAATGTATAAGTTTGTTAACATTGTTTACAAAGTGAGAGTTAGTCAAACAAGTCAAAAACCATATTTAATTTGAGGGGTAAATGTAAAATCTGTTTATTTCTTCAATATCACTTATAATCATTTTGCTTTCAACCCTCATTATATGTACTGCATTTTGTATCCTATTGAACAGTTCATATCATTAGATGCACATGTCAAAATTTAAGAAGAAATTGAAATCATAAGAAACGGTCATATTTACAAACACTATGAATGGACAAATTCAACTCAGTCACTTATCAATATTCTATTCTATTATGAAAGTTGCAAATCTTTGCTTTTTTCTAAAATAAGTTTAGTAAAAACATCTGTAAATTGACACCGACATTTTGTTCAAAATTCCAAAACAGAACTACAAATTATCGGTTAATTCTAAATCATTATTATTGAGACAGTCACATAGCCATAGATTATCAACCCTACATATGTTCAAAGTCTTACAGATATGGCATACAGCGCCTTTGTATCCAGTCTGGTCACAGTCGCAGTAAAAGTTCTTCCAATCCTGTGTACAGACTCCATTATGTTCACATGGACTGGGCGTACATCTATCCCTGATCTGACATGAGCCCACGGTCACCAGGTTAGTATCCAGGTTGAGATCCTCGTTAAGGTCCACTGGGGTTGAGATGATCATTATGTTCCTCAAACAACCACGGAAACCAGCGTCTAACTGAGAACCACCTGTAAGTAGAAATGTTACACAGTTAATTAAATATCAAATCAACAAAGTAATAAAAGCTACTGTCAAGTGTGACAATGTTATACTTCATCCTCTCTTATCAAAATTGACTACTTGGAATTTTTTATACTCCCCTTGCCGGCAACCTCAACCAACCTAAAGTATACATGTAACTCTCAGACAAAATTTGCATAGTTTTCAGTAAAAGGATAAACCTAAAAGCCTCCACTGTCACAAATCGTGAGGATCAAATTCTAAAGAGCAGAACCTATCTAAAGGCATGCTTGTTTTCTAGGGAAGTTACACAAACTAAACTTTCAAATGCGCTTAATGTTACTGGGCACAAACAACTTCAAAATCTCTACTCCTCTTTCATATCATAGGCTATATCATACTAGTGAAATACATCAGAGATTTTAACATTTACACTTGTCGTGCAACAAAACAATACTTGTCATGTAGATAGGATGGGTAGAATGTTGGTGTCCTGCAGTTTACACTCTTTATATCTCTATCTTTATTTTTGATGCAGTTAGATTCAAGTGTGACTTACCGAGGGAGTATTCTGTACCCGGTTGGAAGGCCATGGTTCTCTCTGACACTTTCACATTCCTGTCAACGGTCACATTCACTTTGGTGGAGTCCATATAGAGGGAGAAGGAATGCCATAACCCATCTGTGAATGACTGGGTAGGACTCTCCACATCAACTGTAAGTACAAGAAAACCTCTCTTAGTCATGACATTATCAACACTTGCGTTTTAGAGACATTTGCCTTCTAACATACATAAAAAAGTCAAAAGAATGGCAATTAAAAGTCAAGTAAATATATTATAAAAATTATTAGCGCGAAATCTGCAAACGCCAAGTAGCCGTAAACAAACCCATTTCATGCCCAGCAGTTACCCTTTATCTGCACTTCTTGGTTTATTGATTGTTGCCGATCTTTTACTGATTTGAATAAATGATGACACTATGGCCCCTACAGAGAATGTACACTGCAGTTCTATGATATACAGTGTGTCATATAGTGGGAAATAATATATACAACCCGGCCATCAGTTGATGGGGGCAACTGTAGGATCGTGTGTATATAAAACCGCGAATATTAAAGGACACGCCTTACATGTGGCGTAGTTGTCTCAAGTGATATAAACAGGAACAGATTATTGAAATGTATTGAAATGATTTTTGTTGTAATATTTCGATGAGAATCGCATATAAATAACATCACTCCCGCATCAGCCTACGTATTAGTCAAACCGGAACTACCCAGACAGCATGTGTGCGAAATAAGGGAGGTAATTTTATAGGACAACTCTGTATATCGGTAGTCCCCCATTATTTTAAATTCGTGATTAAATTAGTATGCTGACAATAAGTTACATGAACTCTTATTGGTAATACTGAATATTCATGTGTGCTCATTGTATTCATTTCAATGTCAAACACATCATTGAATATGAAAGTGGGATAAAGCATTAGAAGTCTTCAGAAACTCATTGTAATCATAGTCATTTATTTTGTCTTTATTTTAACGAGTTGAGTGAATATATAATTAACATTCAAACAATGAATCATGCATATCTATCATCAATTACTTACTGTTTCTGACAACATCCTCTACTTTTTGGTTTTCATCTAAGTAAACTTTGTATGCAATGTAGCCATCCCTGTCTACTCGCACCTACAATGCAGAATCCACGATACACAAATATCATTAGCTGTTTTATTGCAACATTATCAGAATTGGTTCTAATTTCAATACAAGTTGAGCAAGTTAAGTTTTGATATCTCAACATGCAAAGCAAGGAACTAAACAAGAGCTTGACGGCGCTTCCTATATCCGTGTACACGTTAGACAAACACTAAACTGTTCCCTTTATTTATTTATCTGTTATGTTAAAACTAAAACAAGTACTCTACAAGTCTAATTGTTCTAGCATAGTGGCTTCAGTTGCAGAACAAATTTACACTTTAAAATCTTATTTTTCGTTTAATTGTACCACATTTATAAGCTAATGAGCAGGACCTGATAAGCTTTTATAAATGTTCAAGCCCTGAAAAGTATTGGAAACAAGACTTTCTTACTCTTTTCTAACTCACACCCCATAGAAGCTAAATGTCTCATCTATGATAGTATATGTAAATCTAAAACTCTTCTATATATACAGAAGGATATTTTCAATTCAAACAGCTTTAGTTACAGAAATATTCAGCATACCTCAATTTCTCCATTTTTGTCTAGTTTGTGGTACAACATGAGACCATCTTCGTCGTGGGTTCTGAACTGGAAGGAGGCCCTGACTGTGCCCCCAGATGATGTCATACCTGATACCTTGATGAACGACTCAACTGAGGTGAAGGTTACAGGTACATCTGTTCTCAACTGTTGATGAAAAATTATATAGACATTTATATGATTCACTAGGCCCCATACAATGAAAAGTGCATGTAATGTCATGAGCCATTCAAATACTAGTTCTTAAATAAATTGTTTGCATTAATCTTTACACTAGTTTGAGAGGCTTAAAATCATATAACAAGCTTGTACTCTCATCTTTGAACATAAATCCACTCTGGTACATATTGAGACACAACTATCACCAGGCAGTGTATTGCCAAGTGAAAAGAAAAACAAACACCTAAATTGCTTAGTACTGGTTGGTTCCAGGAATGGATTAGAGTGTGATTTCACAATCAAAGTATAATCAATTACGGGCCTTATGGAAGATTCACTTAAATGTCAAATAAGCCCCTCATTAATTATCGTCAAAACCAAACACACATGACTTACTGAGCATGAGAAAGAGACAGGTCCTGTTGTAGAGAATCTGCTATTTGCACCTCCGGCCTTAGCATCGCTGATCATCTTGATTCCATTAAATCGTACAAAGTCTATACAGCCATCAAAGTTTGTCCTAGCTGTCAACCCATTCTTGTTGAACGTATCAACACCTCCCAGGTAAATCTGTGAAAATAAAATGTTATCAAATCAATCAACACTGTTAGGAGTATCAATGCTTGTGCATCTTATAATCATAGTTTATGTTATCATTATTGGTTTTCATGTTTGTACATTGAATGTCGTTAAAATATATTTATCTTGTACATCACATTAACAGAAAAACTGTGAATGAGTACAATACAGACACTGTTATAGTTCTACTCAAATTGCACCATTGCACAGGTTAAATACCCCATTTATTTTACTCATTAACTTACTAAAGAAATGTTGACTGACGATCCAAGCTTTCATCTATACATGCATTTTTCCTTTAACAAAGTTCCAATTAATTTCTGATATATATGCATCGATTTTTAATATCTTATAAAACCTAATTTGTACATACCATTTTATCCAGATCTAGCCTAAAGAAGAGTCCATTAGTTTCAAAGGAAGACTCGAGTCTGTCCACTATAAGTTTACAGTCCCTGTGGTCACGTTGTATAATCAGGTCATGCCACTCTCCATCGTCCAACATACTAGCACCGACAACATGGGTGAGACCGGGCACTGTTTGTGTGGAACCTAGAATATGAGAGGGGACATATGGGTTTAAATGTGCGACGACTCCTTCCTACAATTAGTCATCCAAGAAAGAATGAGATAGGGAGGGCTGGAATGAAAGATTTAATGTTCTAGGGAAGGCTGGAATGAAAGATTTAATGTTCTAGGGAGGGCTGGAATGAAAGAGTTAATGTTCTAGGGAAGGCTGGATTGAAAGATTTAATGTTCTAGGGAAGGCTGGAATGAAAGAGTTAATGTTGTAGGGAGGGCTGGAATGAAAGATTTAATGTTCTAGGGAGGGCTGGAATGAAAGAGTTAATGTTCTAGGGAGGACTGGAATGAAAGAGTTAATGTTGTAGGGAGGACTGGAATGAAACAGTTAATGTTATAGGGAGGGCTGGAATGAAAGAGTTAATGTTCTAGGGAGAGCTGGAATGAAAGATTTAATGTTCTAGGGGGGGCTGGAATGAAAGAGTTAATGTTCTGGTTTATCAGTCTAAGTGATTGGATCTTTGAATCAATTACCATAGCGATATTCAACACAGACTAAAGGAACAAAAATATAGCTTTGTTCTTTTTAACCGGAATACACTTTGAATAAATTTACATGTAATAAACCTTGCAATATTCTGTACACTCCCTGAAATATATCCCCTCTTTTTACTGTGTTAACCTAGCCTGGAGCTATCTACCTGGCAGGAGATTATCGACTTATTACTGGACAGTGTATATACAGCAAACCAGTTCAAATCGGTTTCAGCCAAGTAGGGTGTAAATTGAGACACCAGGGCAGCAAATTGTTGGCTTTTCCAGCGACAATTAGAGGTCCACATGAAGGCTAATATTTTGGAAACAATGAGTATTCTTAGGAATAAAACATATACTAAACTTTGATTAAACAGATTTGATTGTTTTCATTAACTAAGTTGTTAGCCAGTCAGTACAGTGCACATGTACTGTAAATAACCATGTGCCAAATAACATTCTGATTACTGATTTTGGTAATATACTAGTTTGATATTTGGTTTTAGTTTAATTAAATAAACAATAAACAACAAGTCTATTGTCATCTTTTCAGAACATTATAAAATATTATTATTTATTACTGTTGAATGTTGTCATAAATTGAGAAATAATACAATCCTATCAAAGACTATATATATATATATATATATAAACCGCAATTGAAATAAAATTACACACTTTCCCTTGCGCTTTGTAATATGATTGAGGATAGGGGCTT
>ENA-OREC01002376-OREC01002376.1-marine-metagenome-genome-assembly--contig:-NODE-2376-length-10343-cov-13.521625_pt1 | contig 10343 bp, 5 predicted proteins | sample MGYA00248626_ERZ508543 | MGnify/ENA primary metagenome ERZ508543 (study PRJEB26211, sample SAMN05518279) | marine metagenome | isolation source: Puget Sound, Washington, USA | host: Bankia setacea...
GATATATTGAAATTGCTTAATACAGTCACAAAAAAGGACTTGTTTGCTGTTGTTTTCTGTTCAAAGCAAAAGCAACAACAGGGGAAACCGGACAATTTGATTTTCCCAGCCTTGGGGTCATGAAATGTCAGTCAAACAAACCCAATTTCTACCATACTTAATCCCGATTACAAAAGAGATGTGATAAACCGTTGACAGAAGTCCTTAATTAATAACTGTATGCACCATTTTTAGTTTGACATGAGTTCATCCAAATATATCACATTTCTTCATAACCTATATGACTTTCAACAATGGACCATTTAGCAGCTTAGATATTTATAACAGAACAGAAGAAAATATTTTATAGAAAATAGCCTGATAACTGCATTTACACTAGTTTGGCACCGATCTAAAATCAAACACATTAGTTAAAAATTGCTATCAACTTAATATCTCAGTAAATGAAAAACTGTTATCCACACCATTCAATAAGTGAACACTTCAACATACAACCTTACAACTACTTAAGAGTTTAGTTTTCTTTCCTTGGGAAAATGTAATTGTTGATAGCTATTTAATTAAATACATTACCTTAGTTACTCCAAAGAGTTGTGACGGTTATGAACTTATTGCAACTGTGGATCTTGAATGTTGTGAGAGTCCTTAAAGGCTTATGTAACAAGTGTGGTCTCCAAATGAATGAAAGCAGAATTTGTATTCCAAAATGGGGTAAGCGTACACACCATTTTGAACCTAAAGATGGTTACATACACAATATTAATGAGACCCAGTTTACAGAAACCATTTCCTGGATATCAACCAGAACTGTGAACTATTTAGAAAATACTGTCTGACAGCTTGTCTTCAAGACATGACTTTTGTCTGAACAGAAAAAATATCAAGCATATTACAGTAGTATGTACAGATAACAAATGGAATTTAAACTCACATCAAAGTTTGAAAATATAGAACCCTGTGTACTATAAGAAAGATATTATATATTGAGATCGTTGTTGTAGCAGACAAGACTCTCTTAATAAGGATAAGGAGATAACTTACTTGTGAGAAGCCACCACACAGTTGTTATCCCGCCCAGATGGTAACCTTGGTAACGGAACAGGTCCCCACATCTGTAAGATCTGCTCTGGCATGATGCAGAACCGAGTTTCATAATTCCCAGGGCACATAAACAACATTGTGGGCCCTTGTTTGGGGGGCTCAATAGAAGCCGAAAAAGTGGCCTTGATATTATGTTCATCGTCTATTGTGACAGTGTCTGTTAAAAGTGAAGCATCTGATTTTTCCTTTGGTATGCTCTCAACTACAGGCATGAGATTAAATATTTGTTGTCCCATCTCCTCATCATGTCCAGCACAGGCAAATCCAATCTGTTGATGCATGTTGAATGTAATCCTATCATATTCCTTTGTATCAAACATGAAATGTGCAAGACCCTTTTTAGTGTTTTCAAATTCCATCTTTTTCTTATTACCCTTGAACTGTTTGATCATTGGGCCTTCCTTTTCATTTGTACCATAGGCAAGTTTAACACTGTATTTGTTCACTTCTTCTGGTAATCCTTCAATTTGCACTTTGTCCAGATTAACTGTTGCTTTCTTTGTGCTAAATCCATAGGTTTCTGTGGGTTCGATCATTGCCATGCGATCACACAGTACTGGTGGTTCTCCGCGGAACATTGCGCCAAAGGTCATCAGTGTGTCCCCAAAGTGGTCCTTCCACAGGTCTCGACTCTTTTGATCAGCTCGTACCAACGTTGAGCCAGCGGTTCTGTCGTTCACCGAGTCATCATGTACCAGGGTTTGTCCAAGCACTTTAGTGGTGTCGTGTTTGTATGCAGCTGGATGAAGCTGATGAGTGTGCCACATCATGTCAATATCATAACACGGCACAAGGATTTCTTCTGGATTCTGGTGCTTTAAGAACAAAAACCTCTGGTAACGTTTTTGAGCATTCTTCAAAAACATTTTATCGTGAAAGTGTGGTAATGATGTTTGGTAGAAAAATACTCTTTGGCGTGTAATGGCTTTGAAGATGTCATATGAGGATTTCTGTTCATAGCCTTCCTCGGGGATCTCTGGTACCTCGGGTTCTGCTGGGGCTTCCTTAGCTTTTTTGCCTTAAAGAAGGAGAAGAAGTGTCAATAGTTAACCTTTCACCTCAAACCAACACTATCAGTTACATACAGCTCACAGCAAGAGACAGTCAAGCTATAGTTTCCCTACCACTCAACATCTCAAAACTCTAATTTATACACCATACGGATTCATGGACAATCATATACACATAGCTTACAGCAAGAAACAATCAAGTTATATGTTTGGATACCACTTCATCTAAAACCTCTAAAAACACCAGTTAATACAACACACTGATTCATGGCATAACATCATTGATAAGATATATACAGTATGCTATCTGAAAATGGCAAAACCCACTGCATCAGGACATGCTTCTCTTTAATGTTCATGCTTTGAGATGTATGAGAAATGGTAAGGCTTATAATTATTACAGACAATATCTTTTCAAAGTTCCATGGGATATCTTCTTCTTTTTTTTCTCTCAATTTGGAAAGTACATGCATATGCAGTTTTATATCAGGGTCCAAAAATATTTAAACTACTTTGCTATTTACATTTCATAAACCTACAGGCCTCCATTATATTTCTGGTATATCTTGCATCATGTTAACTTTGACATTTTGAATGATAAAACTACCTTATTCTGGCAACAAAATCTTTCCATAAACATTAGCATATTCTTGTTCTTTCCGATTTGTCTAATTTTATAAAATCTATCTAAACTTCTATCTGAGAGAAAGAATAAGGGATAAAATAAATCAAGAGTGCAGCCAGGACAAGGACAGACTTGCTGGTATATCTGACAGGAAAAGCTTTCTGGCCCCAGCTTTATGTAAAATCAATAGTGCAGACGTACTCAGAAAATAGTGCATCTTTTATGAAGCTTGTGCAAATCTGACAAAAAGCTTCCATAGCTCTGCAGAGGCTAAATTTCCTTGCATTAATGGCTGAATCATTTTCTAAATTTATGAGATGGCTCCTGCTTGAGAATTCATATAGGGTAAAAGTACAGATATTACAGTGATGGGTGTTTTAATCAATTTGGCTATAATTGGATGACAAATATACTGGTATGTTATAGTTAATTTCATCATTGTTAATCGTTTATGTTGCATTTATTATAGGTTTAACTACAACAACAAAGATAATCAGGTTTCCTGGTTTGAATGTTATACAGATGCTTTCTGGTGTTTCAACAAAATAAGTGTGATTGACATTCAATTTACTGGCTTAACAAACACAAATATGGTTGTTTGGACAATCCCTTTCTTTCTTTCAATTGAATAAATTCACCAAAGACGTATATCCTGTACACCACATTGTTACCTTCTCCTGTCATACCTTCTTCAGTTTCAACTGACTGATCCTTTTGTTCTTGGGTTTCGGTGCTTTGTGTTTCAGTGCTCTCCCCTGTTTGTTCTGTAGTTACATTTGTCTCCACTGTTTGTTCCTTGTCCTCAGTTGCCTCCCCTTCTTCGGGTTTGGCCTCAGTGTCTGCAGCAGCTTCTTCTTCATTTTCTGTGATTACAAGTGATTGTAAATACTCATTCCAGCACACACAGCATGAATAGCATACACAAAGGAAAACACCTACAGACATGTGAGATCACAGCAGTTAGAACAGAGGAGAGCTAAAGGAATGAGGGAGAACAGAAAACAAAGTGCAAGATTGAAAAACTGAAAAACAAACAGAAAACAGGAACAAATCAAACAGCAAACAAGAAACCAAAAAGCAAAGAAAAATTGAAGTGAGTGTACGTAGACAAATAAACAAGTAAACAGATGAAGATATTGGAATCAGCAGTTATGTTACGGAACATAGTTATTATTTATCAGGATAATTTATTCTACATCATGACCTTAACACTGGGTACAATAAATAGCAAGCAGTATCTTTGTTCAATTAAAAACAACTTTGGTATTGGAACATTTCCATTTCCTCCATTTAATACTTAATGCAAGAATGAAGACAAATATTAAATGTTCAATATCAACATTCCAGTCTGAGACTTCAACTTAACTCATATCTGAGCATACTCCAACAAATCTGTTTACATGATTGCTTGCACTTTAGTTGAAGTTGTTTGGCATTTTGCAAGACTGGCAGTGGTATGTTTTCATTCTTTTTCTACATTCTAGACTGACATTTATTATCAGATTATGCTGTTTGTATACAACTGTATAGAAAATTGAGCATTATTTTAATACAATCAGCACATTTGTGACCTGTCTTTCTTTTACCATATATGGAAACATAACATGATATGTCCCATTTGTATGTTTTTAGTAATAGGTGGAGTTAATTGTGTATAGGTTTTAGAGATAACATAACTATGACCACAGATAAAACAGATTCAACTTGTTCTCTAAATGCTGTCCGAATAAACAGTACATTAAGTTGAAGATTACAAATGTCAAATAGTTAATATAACCTAGCTGCTAGTTGATATATATATATATTATCGTTTCCTTTTGGTTAACTTCTAGTTTATCTTACATTTTGGAAATTTATCTCAATCTGACAGAAGCCTTACCTTTCTTAGTTTTCTTTGGTGGAGGTTGTTCAGCCGGTGTCTCAGGCTTACTCTCTGCTGGTTGTGCTTCTTCTTTAGATGGTTCTTCCACTACTTTTTCTCTATACACTAACTCAATTTCAAATGGTTCTTTTGGATATTTAGCTGTCCAGTATTTCTTTGATTTTTCTAATGATTTAGTTCTATCTTTATCAGTTGTAAGCTTATGGTCCACTAATATTCCAGTTATGTTCTTACAGTCAGCTTCATAAGCCAATGGTGCTAGTTGATGGCAATGCCACACCCATTCAATATCTAATGGCGCAGCTAAACACTCTTTTTTATGTTCAGCAGCTAATGGAAGCCAGAAAGCTTCATACCTTCTGATTGCCTTTTTGTAAAGCCATTCTTCATATAACCCACTGTTGTTGTTCACATTCTTCAAGAAACTCAATTGCTTCAGTGATGCCTCCACTAAATCGACTCCAAACTTAATCTTGCTCTTGAAGTTCTTTTTGTTGATCTTCTGAGAAACCTGTGGATTGGTTACAAGTTGGGCATCACCCTCAACAGATACAGAAGACGGGCTTCCTGGTGGACTGACAGGTGGGCTTGTTTGGGGACTCGTACCTGGCTCCATATGCACTTGTGGGGCTACTATAGCTATAGGCTGAGTAGGTGGAACTGGTGTTGGCTCTACAGGCTGTACTATAGGAGCAACATGTTCAACTGGAGCAGCTTGTTCTTTCTTAACCTCTGGCTGCGGTGGAACAACTGCAACATTTAGTGGGGAAGGAGAATCAAGTGAGAGGTCAGACTCCTTACTTGGTGAAGACCCTCCACTAACACGTCTTAGTGGCACACTGTCATCAAGGGATGGTGGTGGTGGCGGTGGTGTTTTATCTACCAGTGGTGGTGGAGGAGGAGGTGGAGATTCTACTTCCTCTGCTGGTTTGTTATCCACAATGATGTCTGGCTCAGCATAACTAATTGGTAGTTGTTGAGGTTGCTCTGGTTCAGGAGCTGGCTGTTCTTCTGTTTCTACAACTTCTACATCATGACTTGGAGTGCCAAGCTTCACAACTGGTTCTACCTGCTGTGGTACACTTTCTTCCACAACATGTTCTGGTTCAGGATCTGGTACTTGTTGAACAAAAACTGGTTCCTCCACTGCTTCCTGGTTGGCTTCAACTTCAGCTGGAGTAGGAGCAGGTGCTGGGGGCAAATCTGCATCAACTGAGGTACCTTCATCATCATCATCATCATCTACAACACCCATAGCCTCAGCTACCTCATTCACTTCATTTTGGACTGCCTCTACTTCTTCTTTTAATCCACTAACGGACACAAGTTCCTCCTCGGAAACATCATCTACAACTTTTGGTGTTTCAGGCACTAGAACATTGCTGCTCTCTACTGCCTCATTTGTCTCCTCATTATCACTAACATTCATTAGTTCATCATTCTCATCAACATTCTGATCATCAACCACCTCTGGATCAACACTTGATTCCACTGCATTAGTGTCTGGAGCCACCACATCTACAATAGGTTCTGGGACTGACTCCACAATAGGTTCTGGAACAGGCTCTTTAACAGTTTCTGGAACTGGGTAAACATTAGAGTCGATTATTGGATCAACACTTGATTCAGCAACCTGATCCACATTGCACTCAGGTATTGGATCCACACATGTTTCAGCAACTTGATCTACCCAATTATCAACAATCTGATCCACATTGGTGTCAACATTTTCATCAACACTGGTTTCTACACCTTCACCAGCACTTGCTCCAGCTCCTAGATCCAAAAGTGGCTCATCCACAACCGGTGGGCTAGCCACATCAACAATAGGTTCTGGAACTGGATCAACACTTGATTCCAATGCATCATTATCACACATCATTAAATCCACATCGTCTCCTTCCATTGGTGGTGGAGGAGGAAGATCAGGTACGCCTGCTGCTGGAGGAGGGGGTGGTGGAAGGTCATCAACAAGTAAATCCTGTTCTACATCACCATTAACATCCCCATTCATCGGTGCACCTTCAGGCACATGGTTACCATTTAATTCTGTGTCATTAGCACTATTTGGTAAATCCATCACTGGTTTGTCTATTCCATTGCTAAGTTCAGGAGCAGGGGGAGGTAACTCTGGATCACCACTGCCATTGACAACAACACTATCCTTAGTTACAGGAACGGGTTCTAATGGTTGCTCTGTTTCACTCATTGTGTCGGTTTAGTCTGAAAATAGACAAAGAGTGTGAATAACATAAACAAACAAGCAAGCAAACAAATGTGTAAATAAAAGTTCAAGTTTCTCACATTCAAATCTCAGGTTAACGTTAATAGAATATTGTGATTTTGTTCATACAATTCTCTTCTATGTTTTTGTTGTTTTGACAGATAAATTTCATTAATCACTCTAAAAATAAGTGGTAACATTCACCATACTCTTCACACAATCTGCACATTTCATCTTTACAGTATTTGTTTACTTCATTTCAGAGCGTTCATTCAACCTATGCACCTCTTTCTGTAATAAATTCTAATTGTGAAGTCTGCTTCCTATTTCATACCAATTGAGATTGTTTGTTTTTTTGAATACAGTCTCGAAACAACTGTAGAACCTAAACAGCAAGTAATATAAAATAATAACACAACATTTTCAACATTAATTTGGCTATAAAATTGTAAGGAAAATTCTAGCATCATTTACTCGATCTCCAATAACTCCAGCATACAACCTACCACATCTTGTTAAGTGTGAAAATGTTCAACAAAATCAATGTTTTAATTGGAAAATAAGTGATAACAGATTCTACAAGTAAATTTATTACATAAGATGATGAGAGCAAAAAGAATGTAAAGTTCTACAAACGGATGGAGATGTAGGTCATTAAGTAACACCAAAACGACTGTTAATTAATCTAACATAACTTAAGTAGAAGTCAAAGAACTTGTATTGAATAGACACAAGTTAGGGTACTACTGCACACTGTTTTACATCCCTCTATACAGACATGATGCTGTTATCTTACACCCAGTCTTTCATGGTGTTGGCAGGCCTAATCTGTTATGTAATCAAATGGCCAGATGATCAATTATTGTGCCATTAGAATAATCAATTATTGATACAATATATTGGAGCCTATCTAAAAGCTGTCCTGGTAGACTGTCCCCGGTATCAATATGCATACAAACTATTATGGATATTAGTTCTACTATTATAATTACAACCTAGGAACAGACAACTGATAACAAAAGGTTGAAGCAAAAAAATGACTATATAAATAACAAAGTTGGTTGCTTCACTCCTTCTTTCTGTGACAGCTCAAAGATAATGCAAATCAATAAATTGAATATACTGTCATGTTTCAAGGAGATAATGAGTCATGTAGATCAACTGTCGTTTAAAACTCATCTAATGTCCATTCTCTGGCAGAATCAGAGACAATTTCTCAGAACAGTCTTCACAATAGCAGTCAGAACAAGTACCACAGACAGGGGATTGTAGAGAGAAAGAGGTGGCAATTATCTGAAGTACTCTGGACTGTCTATAGACATGCGTCAATGTGACTCAATAAAAATGGACTGAACTTAGCTTGACCCAGTCTCTCTATTGGAAAATGTCACAAAAGGCTGGAAACGTTTGTCTGACCTCAGAGACAGATTGGAAATAATGAGTTTGCTAACTCAGGGAATGAGTTAAGTAATTAATGGTACATGTTGTACAGTCAGGACCTGACACTGCTTTGTACTGATGAGTGCAGAAATATGAAACTGGCTTCTGTACGATAAAAACTACTATAATCAAAAGCATGTTTAGAGTTCCAATCCTATAAAATGTTATCAACTAAAATATACATATTTCCATTTGCTTAACCTAAAGGCATGAAGTCTAAGGCTGTGTTATCTTAAAACACCTTGTCTTCTCTCAGCCACTGACAAAATAAACAACCCACATAACCTTAAAACAACGCCTTACTATTCACGTACAAATCCAAACTCAAGTGCTAGAGGTGCTAACAGCAATGAAAATTCCTCACAGAGTCTTGAAATAATATTTCCAGGTTAATGTTCACTGTGTTCCAGATACTCCAGCGTTAAATTCCATGAAATCACTCACTCCAGCCATTTCAAAACTTTCCAGAACTACCGATGAGTTAGTACTGTAGCCGACAGGCCATCAGGGGTCCTATCATGTAGCTATGATTCGCTGATAAGATACAGAGTAAGTTCTCTAGTTGCTATGGCAACAGAGCACTTTGACAAGAAGGGTTTACTTATCGGCAGTTATCATAAGCATGTCAGATATGGCAGAGTAGTCTTGGCAAGTTTTTTGTGTTTTTTCAAAGAAAGAACAGTATCTTAACTCCAAAGTTTATGATTTATAAATGGATCTTATTTCAACATTAATCACACAAAAATAGCATACATGAACTGTGCACAGTGCATGGAATTTACAAGATCTACAGACACTCTACTTGGCACAAAAAAATAGGTCAAATATTTTAGGGATGATTAAAATAAACAAGGAGGGCATGAGATGGGTCCCCTGTGAGAACAGACAGGAACTAGAAAGAGGGATCAAAGGTGCTCCCTAAAGACCAAGTTTAAGTTGTGCTGGAAATGTTAGACTGCCCCTACTCATTCTGAAACCATCTGTTAAGTGATAAAGTGGTGAAACTGTCTGGAATCCTCTCCTTGAACTCAAAACTATTATCACACTTTCAGAAATGATACTGGCTGATTTAAGAGCTTTAAAGCACACAAAACGTATTAATACATTCCCCATTCACTTATTACCCATTCAGTAAGCTGTTAAAGTTGTTACATGTAAAAGATAAATACATTGCTTATCATATAACTGTGTCAAGTGGATTAAGTGGCATAAAAAACAAAGACTTTCCACATCCTACTTAATACAAGTGATTACTGTGGCTATTTTTAGGTTTTTGAAAAATGGGTCAACAACAGTTCCCTCATTTATTTCCTGTGTATTTTAATTGTCTCATGTTAAAAAGATAAATCAATTGATTATGAAACGGATGGTAAAAGCAGATCCAAACCAAGCCCTGTAAGTCTATATATGACCAGTCTTACTTCAGTTACCATGGAAATTACAACATTTGACTCCAACAACCAAGATTGCTGTTCTGCCTCAATTGCCCAGGACCAACTTTAAATGCAAACTATTACTAATATCAATAAGAAATTCAATCAAATAATGCTGTACCTCTTGGCTAATTCAAGAAAGGTGATGATACAGACCAAAGAAACACTGAATACCAGCCTCTTGTTTCAGAAAGACCAGCATCAAATGTTACATTGTAGCTCCTGCCTAATTCCATACAAGAACACTTAAAGTTACATTGTAACTCTCGCCTAATTCCAGAAAAGACCAGCATCAAATGTTACACTGTACCTCTTTCCTAATTCCAGACAAGAACACTTAAAGTTGCATTGTAGCTCTTTCCTAATTCCAGACAAGAACACTTAAAGTTGCAGTGTAGCTCCCGCCTAATTCCAGTAAACACCACCACTCATAAAAACACTGTAGTTCTTGCCTAATTCCAGAAAAGACCACCTCTACAAGTTTCTCTCGACTAGTTCCAGAAAAGACCACCACCAATAAATACACTGTAGTTCTTGCCTAATTCCAGAAAAGACCACCTCTACAAGTTTCTCTCGACTAGTTCCAGAAAAGACCACCACCAATAAATACACTGTAGTTCTTGCCTAA
>ENA-OREC01002377-OREC01002377.1-marine-metagenome-genome-assembly--contig:-NODE-2377-length-10342-cov-11.310667_pt1 | contig 10342 bp, 2 predicted proteins | sample MGYA00248626_ERZ508543 | MGnify/ENA primary metagenome ERZ508543 (study PRJEB26211, sample SAMN05518279) | marine metagenome | isolation source: Puget Sound, Washington, USA | host: Bankia setacea...
GGAGCAAAAATGTATGGTCTTAAACATGGACTGGTCCTAATGATAGAGCTTAGGGAGCAAAAATGTATGGTCTTAAAAATGGACTGGTCCTAATGACAGGAGTCACAGGACTGTTTTATAAAGAATACAAGTCAACATAAAGTAACCATGGAATTTGAGACATCATTCACACTTGCACCTTTTGTTGCATTTATTCCTCGAGACAGTCATGACACAGTTTGCCTTTTAACACTTTTGAGTATACAATCCATTTCTGCTCCTAACTCTTACTGGACACTCAGCTGACATGTAGTTTAACTCTCCATTATGAATACTGATGGAGCCAAATAAATATACTTCTGCTCTAAAGGGCCTTTCCGCAGTGTTTACGAGGGTGGTCTGTGAAGTTTGTAGACAAGTCGTATACCGGCTATGTTATTAAATCAACAACAATTGTAATAAAATGCCTATCATTTGAAATATACACTCCAATCCAAAGTAAATCACTGAACAATGTATCAAAATTTAAACGTTTTTGACAAAAAAATTATGTTTAAACTAAAGATGTATGGTCGGTACTGAGATCTCTGAAATTTCTACGTAACACGAAACAAAAACACCCACTTTTAACGCTGTTTAACAAAATATTGGCCCCAATTACTTTGAAATGTTGAGTGCATATTTTGTGACACCATAGTCGTATTTATCAGAAATATTAAAGTCATGACTCGACAATTTAATGTTAAACGACATTATCAACACACCTAGGTAGTGAGCGTACTCAGTAACAATCATGAATTTGATGAAGGACGGAGCAATGTTACGTTATTGGCGTTATGAAACATACTGCGATAATGGGATTCACACCAATAACAACCCCGAAGTTTATGGAGCGTGCAGGTTAGGCGAAATGTTCTAGAAGGCTCGGATTAAATGGAATGAGCTTTTCAGAAACGGTAAGTTCAACGTGAACAATTCACCAAGAACCGGCGGCCATTTAAGACTAAACGCGACAAAGCATGGATCCGCGATATTGTTAAAACTGATTGTAGAAAAGGCATTCTGGAAATAAAGTGATACCAGGGGAATGTGTGCAAACGATGTGTATCGGACCATAATCCAGGACCTAGGTATGTGGAAAGTGTGTTTGTGATGGTTGCCTTAGCTACTTAACTATGAGAAGAAAGAAAAAAAGCAGCAGCATTTTAAGGATCTTTTTGGACCATTTTCAACGCCAGTGCGATGCTTTTCGGAAACGTATAGTTACAATGGACCAGCCCCGGTTTTATTTATATGAACCCGAATCCAATCAGCAATCCAAGGAAACACCCGACCTCATCGAGCTGCCTATACACTGACGACTATTGATTTGCTTGGCTTTAAATGTTTTGAGCACATGTTCTATAGTCCCAAGTGCACCCCCATGGATGCTGCTGTTTTTGGTGTGTCGAAAGTGGGATTTATGTGGAAAACTATTTACTGATATTGCACTCCCCTTGGACCTAAGATACAGTTGCTACATATGACAAATCACAGGACCGTGGCATTAATAACATTTGGGTAGATCGTGAACTGCATGAGAGAATTTTTGAAAAAATGTGATGTGACATTATATTTTGTTTTTTTTACGTCGAAGCGCTCCATTGCTGTAAAAGGGTGTAATGTATAGCTGCTGTGTATGTTCTATGTATTTTATACGTGTTTTCTTCCAGTACAAAATTAAATGCATGTTTTGAATGTATCATTTTATTATTTCTATTTAATCGTACTTATTATATTTCAATGTTGTCCATGAACTTTACGAACAGGCCCCTTACAAACGTGACCTTGTGACTGCTACTGATCTCAACTTTCCTTTTTGTGTCAGGTCACCATGACTTTTTGAACTCAGAAATGTTTTACCATGTTTCTCTGTTGCGTGTTTCAGCATTTCTTTATGAAAATGAAACTTTAAGGCACAGTAAGGGCATTTGAAACGTCCTTTAATATGTACCAACATATGCCTTCTAACACTTCCGGTACTCTGAAATTGTTTGCCGCATTGTGGACATTTTGTATCTACAATTTTCTTGTGTTGCACTTTCGGATCCATTGAATAGGCACATGTTGACGCGAGCTTGTCAGTGTTACATATGTATTTCTTCTCAGTCTTTGCCAGACTAGGTGTTACGGGTACTTTGGCAGGGCGTGTTTCCAGTTTGCCTGTACACAAATGTTTTGAAAGGGTCATTCTGAATTTAAATTTGCGCCCGCATTTTTTACATGGGAACTGTATCACGTTTCCTTGACTGGGGCCTTTTGTTGGTCCTTTAATGCTGCCTTTTGACAAAGCTTTTACGTTTGAAACACCAGACTTCATAAGAACCCGTTCCTTGTTGTTAAAAAAACGGATTCTTGCATACTGTGGTACTGCCATACAGAATTTGCTGTGTTCTCTCGCTGTATCTCTGGTTTTGAATGTTTCCTCACATTTAGGGCAAGCATGCATGTTAGTATGTATCCTCTCATGTTCTTTAAGTGATTTCCATGTGTTACACCTCTTATTGCAGAACTTACAAGTTAAATCTGTAGCTGTTGGCACTGGTAATTTGTAAAATCTCCCTCTATACAACAAGCTGCTTCGACCAAACCAAGAAATAGAGTGATTTTCATCCGTACTAGAAGCATGTTTATCCCTTGACATGTTAATCTTGGCACTTCTTCTATCTGCTTCACTTACATCTGTTGCTTTATCAATGTCAACTGTTTGGTGTGATGATGAACAATGTGATGAATGATCCCTAGATCCGTTGGTTAGGTGTTTCCTTGCCTTTGGTTCAGATTTTCTTTTCTCTGCCCAAAATGTATGATTTGTTCTTGGTTTTGGACCCAGTTCACTATGATCTATGCCAGATACACCCGTGGAAACACCTTTACTCCTCCAATTACTAGTGTTAAACTTCCCGTCGTATTTTTCTCCACTTTTACTACAGTTCTCATTTCTTATCTCAAATTCTTCACCACTATCCTCGTTACCTGCATTAATTCCTTCATGCATGGTTTCAAACTTACTAAGAACAATTGGATACCCTTGACTGAAGATCTCTGATTCATTATAACAACTGCTATATTCCAATTCAGATTCTCTTTTAATCTTATTTACTACTTGACTGTAGATATCTAACTCATGATAATAACCGTAGTTTTCCAATTCCGGTTCTGTTTTAATCTTATTAGCTACCTCTTCAATGTTATCAAGCACTTCTGCATCATTATCATCTTCCGTAAATCTAGAAGCAGAACCTAAAGAACCAGTAAATTCCCCGTTTACATTCGAGTTACTAGAATCAGCTGCACACCATCTTTCAATATCGTCTTTCTTAATATTTTGAACCATACTTGTCACATTGGATATTTTCAGACTCAGGTTTTCTTCCTCAGTGGGACTGTTGGATAAGTCTCCTTCTTTAGACACTTGTGCGTCTCTTTCATCTAAATTATCACCATTATCCCCAGCTGTATCCATAGGTACTGAGATCTCTTCATCTTTCACATTTGCTCTACTAGCATCTTCAACCCATCCTTTGCCAGTATCTCTAGACGCTACTGTATTTTGCCTTTGTGTAGTTTGAACTTGTACGCTTTCATTTGTGTGATCTTTAATGCCTTCGGGACTACTTGGATGTTCTTTTGATCTAGGAATTTTAAATCTATCATGGTCTGCAGCTTGTGAATGTGTTTCTAGTGCAACAGGTGACTTTTCTAGAAGTGCTCTTTCTAACACAGGTACTGGTTTGTCAAGTTCCATGACGTTTGTGTGAGGTATGGCATCTTCGTCTTCTTGTTGAGGAGTATGAGGTATGGCATCTTCGTCTTCTTGTTGAGGAGTATGAGGTATGGCATCTTCCTCTTCTTGTTGAGGAGTATGCTTGTTTGTCTCCTCACTTGGATTGGTAATTCTGTCTTCGCCAATATTTCCAACTGCATCATTATCAATAACAGTTTGTGTAGCAGAAGATTGTCTATTAGGACTTTCATTGGGAAATTGAGAAAATGATCCTGAAAAAAATATAACAACAATATAATTATACTGATATGTTGTAAACTTTCATATTCAAACTTTAAAGTTGCCCTTTCATTCCCAATGAATACCCCCCCCCCCATGTTTTGTTTAAGAAATTAGCAAACATATATTATAATAATTGTTTCTTATAAAGGAATCTGTGTTGAGTTTAAAAGAAAAAACAACAACAATTGGTTTTCCTACTTTCAGATTGCCAGCAAAAACTTAAAATCTTTTATGACTGACCCATTAAATATTATTTTTGACAATTTCTGTATATGATTACATTGTACTAGGCTATAGGATCGAGTTCAGTTGTATATATACCCACAAGGGCACTGTTTTATAAGTCTTGTGTGGCTATGAAATATAGATGAATAGTAAAAAATTGATTTTAGCATAAGTTTGCCTTTATAAGACATTAAAATGTTTTTTTTTAAGATTAATAAGTATTTGATTTGAGTAAAAATGTGAGTTATTTTAAAAACAGCTTGGTCAATAAACCTTTGTTTACAGTTACATCTCAATCACCAATGGATAATGGAAGCCACACTATACAAGAAAATGCCAAATACTTCCTACATGACATAAATAAAACTCTGTTTAGTTTTTCCATCATTTTTTTGTACATTTCATAAGAGTAACACTATCACTTATTGTTGAGTAAAGACTGAAAAAGTAATAAATAAATCTGTCTATTTTACTTTAGATCGAAAACCTGAAATCATAAGTATGCATTTGTTGGAGAATAGCCCATTATACTAATGTACACTTATTTTTTTACCTGTTTTTACAAATTTCAGGAAGTCTTCTGAGACACGCGGCTTTTTGAGTTGTACATAACGTAGACCTTTCTGTGAGCCGCACACAAAGTAGCTGTTGTCTGTTGGACATGCAGTCACTAAGAACCCCTCTTCACCAGTCTCCTTGTATAACCTACTCACCTGTGGAGTACACAAAAACAAGACTGAGAGATACTGGTCCGTAGGTCATGACTGGTAAAAGTATGGTCCAGTAAAAATATCAGAAATGTCACAATAGGAAAAACAAAAAACTTTTTTCTGTTCAATAAATGTAGACAGTCTTTTATTATAATGATCTTTGGAAGAAAAACAACACTGACCTCTGGCAAAATTGAGTTAAAATAATATGTAGCCATGTATAAGAAGTTGTTTGTGTAAAAAGGAAGTAGGACTAGTAAAACAAGAACAGGTATAGGAGATTTCAAAATGAGCTGTCTACAATCTCTATCTTATTATTAACATAACAGAGACCTGATACCTCTCCTTACCAAATGTTCAATCTCAGTTCGTAGTACATCTTTCAAGAGAAATACATAAGCCGGGGCGGACTTGTTTGGCTCAGCTTGGTACATAGTTGGCAGTTAGAAGACGAATTTGCGTGCTAGTCCATGGTCTCATTCAATCTAAAAAACAGAAAGTGAGGTCTCTTTTTTACACTTCATGACATTGCAGAGGATTTGGATACAAGATATAAATGTACTTAGCTGAAATATGTGTTGATTTAAGTTGCTGCATATAGTTCTTCATAGAAAACTATGCATTTGTGATCATTTTTGATACGTGTGTCAAATGCAAGTTTCTTCACTTTTAAGTTAAAAACACTTAACCAGTTCAATGGTGAAACAAAAATAGTGCAAAATCTGTACAAATAAAGCAGGGCCAAACTCGTATGAACTATTTTTAAACAAACTGTATCATAAATGATCACTTGCATAGATCTTCTAAATCAGTAAACAGCGACATTTTATTGGATTGTTTACACTCTGCAGCAGGACTGTAGCCATTTTGTGTACTAGGTGAAACAGGTCAAATATCGGAATTTATTTTGACCGAAATGTTTTAACCACGCCTTCTGTGAATCTTCAGGTCAGTTCTACTTACCAAATATATATTTTCAATATATATATGACATCACTACATACTATAGGTTTAGCCTAAAATGATTTCTTTAAAGCACATTAAAAACAGCTGCCTAGTTTTAAGAAAATAATCAAACTTAATTTTTGTTTAAAATTCTGTCCGGTCTCATTTGCATATATGCGCACGCAACCATATGCAGACAACAATGGCTGAAATGTGACTTGTCTTTAATTTAAGACTCAAAGGAGGCTGCTAAAGATGTTTTAAAGTATGTCAACGGTGTTTTGTTGCGTGTGTTGATGCATTTTAGTCTGTTCTTTTGCAATAACTAATGCATGTCTCCCAAAGTTATTGATTTAATTTATTTTTTCGCCTATGAATGTTCCGACAGGTTACGGGTCGTTTCACACCCCAAGTTTGGATGACTGTCATTTGCTGTTGAAGAAAACGATTTTTTTCACTGTAGTCCAGTGTTCACAGGGTGTACTTTGTAGTGTACAAGAAAGACCAAAGATTATCAGCAGTTCATAACTAAAATTAACAAGGCAAATTCAGTAGGAGGTCATTTAACTTTAAAAATGGTTTTAAACAATGTTTCCCAATTAAAACATATTCAATTACCAAAACACAAGCATTATATTGCATACAAAAAATAAACCACGTGTACTATACAACACAGTGGAATTTTATAATTTTGAGAAAATTTAGTCACATGACTCTTACATCACCAAATGAAAAATGATTGAGGGTTGCTGACATAATAAGACGTTTTTGTCATTTTCTTTTATGAAGGGGAGAATTTTGCTTCGATGTTGTGGGTAATTTTAAACCTAAGAAAATTACTCCAAACTGCAATGCTTTGGCCAAATCGATTATTTCTTACCTTTGAGTCTCTTACTGTACATTTGTTTTTTCTTCACAGTGTAAAACAATGTTCTTTACAAACAAAAAAGCATGCAGTGACGTCATCGGAGCGTGCGCATAACATAACGTGATATAAACAAAAAAGGCGTCGAAATAGGTGAGCGTCAAAACAGGTGTCACGACGATAGGTATGCTCTTCCTTGTTAATGATTTATGAGTCATTTATTAAAGGCAAACTAAAAGAAACACTTTTCTTTTCACATATATTAACAAGTAACAAGGGTTTACTTTATGTTGCATTATGCTTTAACTTCTCCGATAAATTACGGTTGGGCCGTCGTGGATATGGGCCGTTTTTCGTAACAAAGGCTTAAAATTAAAGACGCAACTTTTGAGCATTTTTTTCGAATTGTTAGTAGCATATAACTGAGACATTTAAAAATAACATCTATACGTACCATCATACTACGAGTGTCTAGGCATCCTGTCAGCTTAGTTAAAATAAATTCTCTAATATTGAAATTGTCCAGGGACTAACGCGTTCGAGGAGTTCCGATTGAATGAGATGGGAATGTCAATTATCCGGAGCAATATGCCGAAAGCGGCGGAAAAGGCGGCGCTCTTATTTTTCATTCGCCATTTAGATTGCTTGCTTTGGTAGCTATATCTTTTTGATTTTGGTATTCGGTCGATCAATAAATACAATTAAAATGTTTAAACAAATTGTTAGTTTATACTGGTAAATGGCCTTTATTAATAATTGTTTATTTTGACGAGCTATATTATTCTATCTTTTGGTTTCTGGTCATCATTTGCATATTGATGGAGACACACCTAGATGTGTTAGGATAAGTTCATATGAACCGGGAATTAAAAAACTGAATGAGACTGGGTAATACGGAGAGAGAGAGAGACCGGGAAATAGTATAACCACTAACATTGCTGCAGCTTGACGCGCATATGTCTAGGTCCCCAACAGGGGTTTGACATTATTTGAAGATAGATAGAACCACATACTTATATACAGGTAAAGTATACTTAAGTTGAAAGAAAATAACTTCCAAAATTACAAATCAAACTTCTCTTTTCAGGACCCAAATTTTCTTTAAAACAGCACTGATCCTTCTAAAATAAAAACACAGACATATATGTCTTGACAATATATCAAAACGTATTCTTTGACAATCGTTGAATAACAATTTTTAAGCTCTCATTTATTATATCTAGATATTAAAGCACTCTTTAACACTTTGATGTGTTTAATTACTCTAAAATAATACATCAAATTAATAATACAAATATCATTAATATCAATATATAAGGGGCAAAAGCCTTTTGAAAAATAGCTAAGGTGCAAGAAAAGGGTGATCGTTTTGCTAGTCACTTTGTATATAGTGAAGTTTGTCTTGTTTTCAAACCATGTGGAGCATAGTATAATGTTGACCAAAACTTCCCTCCCTCCCCCTCCCCGGTCACTACAATCACCATATCACCATTTTGTATCTTGTGTATATAATGTCTTTTAAGTAATAAATTGACCCTTAGAAAAGTAATTCAAATCATGAATCCTGTATGTAATTAACAGATATTGTACTGATATTAATTTTGTACTGATTTTGCATAAAACAAAATGCGCAGACAACTAGCGCGAAAAAAATCGAATTAAATTGTATTGGTTAAAAAATATGAATCAGAATGATAAACAGGTGTCTGAAACTTGTGAGTAAATAAAATACAGTTTGGGTGTTATATTCGTTGTTTAGCTGTCATAAATGCACAAGTTGGTCACACCTGATACTGACTTTTCTAACATTTCATGAAATTGAATTTGCTACCAACGTGCCTTCAGAGCTATTTACCAGAAATATTTTTCGAAAGTGACTTTATTTGCTGATGCCATTTTATTACAGATATAATTGTATACACATATGCCGAGTTTGGAAAGAATTGTTTCAAAAACAAATTAAGTATTACACATTGTTCAGAGTGTTGCGTTGGGAGTTTGCTTCAGTATAGATTGTTATAGAAAATTTAAAATCAATTTTGAATTTGAAAGTTATTTAGTAAATGTTAAAACTGATGCACATAGAAAAATACTTACACAATTTAGTTTCATCTCATACTTTGGCTGTTGAAACAGGCTGTTATATTGGAATTGGAAGAAAAAATAGACTGTAATGTATTTTTTGTTTCGAAAAACACCCAGAAACAGAGTCCTAACTTGTCCTATTTATAGAAAAATTAGAAATGAATGGTCTATTAATTTCACATTATTTATTAATCTTAAGCTACAGAAAACCAGAGAAAACAATTACGTATTGCAAAATTTATCTATATTGCCTTTAAACAAAGAGAAAAAAGTATTGCACAAAACTAAGTAATAAAAATAAATTACTTATCATATTTGAAAAATATTCCTTGTTTAAATAAAATAAAACATTGTGTAACTTGTATTTATTTCAATGAATTATTTGTATACATGTGTATATACATCTGATTATGTTTGTGTGTACATATGTTGTGGGCATTGAGCCATATTTCTTTGACTTCATTTGTAAATGGCCAATGACATATGATTTGCCGTATTGCCAAAATAAACGTTGAAGCTGAAGTTAATTAAGTTCTTTAATAGCAAACATAAACCAATCGACAATCAAATCCTAGTTAAATGTGACAATGAGATGTGACAACAAGACATTTGTGCAGTTTAATTACGTTTTTATTGATCATATTGTATTGAATCCAGAAACACGAGTTACAAACTCTATACAACCGACAGTACATGTAGTAATATTTTGTAAAAGATTCTTAAATTCTCTTGGAAAACAATGACATTATTTCTACAATACAACACTACACTGTCTAACATGATGCAACATAATCTTTTATATCCATATCTATTTTATCCAAATGTACAGTCATAACTATATCAATTTTCAACATTGCTTCTTTAATACTCCATTAATCTTAAGTGTTTTATTCTTATATTTACTCATTTCATTACTCTTAATTTTCATTTGTTAATATTTATGTGTTGTATTTGATTTGTATACTTTCCTATTTAGGTGATATTTGCATTTCTTTTGCAATGGTTGCTACATGTATAAACGTTTTTACCTACTTCAATTACCTAATTACAACATATTTATTACATGCAATATTTAGTAACAAAACAATTTTCTTAATCCGTATTATCCCTTGTTTTCAGTTTAGGATAAGGATAATCTATAAACACTGTACATTAACAAGGAGATCCCTCTTTTTTTAATTGCCTAAAACATTAACAAACAGTTATCTTTGTCAATAAACGTTTGCAAGTTTTTTCCAATATCCAAAGACTTTCAGATATTTACAGTTTCACATAAGTCACAGTTTCACTACAGCCTGTTACGATGACTCAGGTGAGTTCGTGCTCACTACGTATGTATTCTCCAATGTCAGCTTGATGAAAGGCCACCAGAGTCATTGGGTCCGTATGTCTGCACTCCTGGGTGGACTTGGCAGCTACTCCGAAACCCTGCGCAGTAAACAATACAGTGTTATAGTGAGATTGATAGACAATACACAGTTATAG
>ENA-OREC01002378-OREC01002378.1-marine-metagenome-genome-assembly--contig:-NODE-2378-length-10338-cov-11.659780_pt1 | contig 10338 bp, 4 predicted proteins | sample MGYA00248626_ERZ508543 | MGnify/ENA primary metagenome ERZ508543 (study PRJEB26211, sample SAMN05518279) | marine metagenome | isolation source: Puget Sound, Washington, USA | host: Bankia setacea...
TGAAATGTAAAATTGGTTCATTGCTGTCCTCGTATCATCCTTAACATGTTAATTGTGTGTTTATAATGTACAATGTTATCCACTTTTAGATGTTTAGAAATGATCTGCAAATGAGTTTCCATTTCTTTGATCTCTCTGTTTAATATCATTTAGTCACTCCTGAAAAATAGTATGACAAAAGAGTATGATAATCAACAACTGTATGTGCCTTGATTACCAAAAAATCTTGATTAAATATACCAGATTGTTGTTTTTACTGTTATTTCTGTGAAGCAAGGGAAAGAACTCCTGCCACAATGTTGTTAAATTTTGCTAGAGTTGTAGTTACTGTCTTCCATTTCGAGTGAATATTACTCTGACAATTTGTTTTTATAGTTTTAGGATCTCAAGTCAAATGTCAAAACAATTGTAATGGATTTTAGGTAGGCATCCAATAAGCATTTCCTAGTAAAAAACTTGTTGGTAAGGCTAAACCTTTGATTATAAGGATTACAGTTATACCTGGCACATCTGAACTCATGTTTGTGAACATGTGATATTGCTGCAGGAGCTTTTAACAACTATAAGAAGACCCTTAACATGTATTAACCGATGCACACATGCTGGTCTTTAGTAGATACAGACCAAAACATTTTTGTTTGCAGACGCTTTTCACTCCCATCTGACATTCACCGATCAAAAATTTATGCTTATCAGCGTAAAAAATTGATTATGTCCAGAACTTTGTTTAACTTCGGCAATTTCCGCTTCTTAAAAAATACAGTTTTTGAATATTTAATTTCCGTTCAGAAATGTACGAAGTGATATATTCAGCCTTTATATGTTGATTATGTATATTTGTTGATATATTAAAGTTCTGTCTATTATACGTTTATTCATTATCTTTAATACTAAATATGAGCATAGTATTACTTTAAGAAAGAGATCACTATTCTTACATCAGGCAAACAAATAAATACATGTGAGTGATGTACTGACTGACATAAGAATTAGGTTTCACTCTTTTATTTTCATGGTTTGTTTTAAAATATCTCTTTTTGCCATCTTTTAATATTTGTGCAGAGTTGATATTTATTTAAAAATAATACTTTTATGTATACATGCGTGTGTTTAGAACAGAACAGCACAGAATATTTATTAGGTTGTATGCTATATAGACACAAACCCCTTATACAAATATACAATTACGCAATACTCTGTAAACTGAAATGCGAAACATATATAAATGTATGTACATGTATGTATAACAAACAGAAAAAAACAACAGTATATTTACAGACAGCGATGCTACTATAATTGTTTATCAAATGTTCATTTTGTTTTACTTAAACTGAATGTTTGAGTTCAAATGCTTTAACGAGATATAGTTCTCTTTTTTTTAAAAAGTATTTACATTGTTAATATAAACTGTGTACATGTACATTGTTTTTTAATCAATCAGGACTTGTGCTTGTGTGTGAAATTTTGAATGATGTGTATGTACAATCCTTTTTAAACACACTAAGACTGTTTCTGTGTTGTATATTTTGAAACCATCTTTTGTCAACAAGTTTAAGTAAAACTGACCAAATAACACTTAAATAATGTATTTTAGTTGCATTTGTTCTTTGTCTATATATAGACAAAAAAGCAGATCATGTAAGAATACAATTTACGTTCATTCTATTTCAATGAACAGGAAATTCACATGCGTATTTGACTGTAAATGATTTATTTTATGCAATAAATGTTGAATTGAATTGAATATGAAGAAAAAAAATCCCTTTTGTTTATATTGATTTATAAAGCGCATGCATGTGATGAACTTATTCCTACCATTGTTCTATATAACTGACAAATTTCTTACATGACCATCACTTAAATGAATGAAATCCTGCTGGGTCGTATCTTACCTGGGCTCAATTTCATAATAATTTAATCCGTCTTAACTTTAATCCAAAATATTTCCGGCAAAATTATAGGTTTTTCAGTCAAGTTTATTAGAAATGTTAAAAGATGAAAATATAGTTTACCAATGCAGACACTTTAACATCAGTTGTATATGTTAGAACAACACAGCGACTCATTTGAAATGGTCAGCAATTATATTGGATTTACACTGAGGTAAATCCTTGATTATGAAATTGGGCTATGGTTGCATTGTATCACAACTTAGTCTGTACATTCCTATTTGTATTGGGATATCATACATTGAAAAACTGAACTTCTCTTTATTTGTTTAAGTTAACTCAAAGTTGAAAATAAATCTTATAATACTGCAATCATATTATTTCATACCGTTGACACTCGTTACGTCGACATCGCTTACCTCGACATTCCGGCCATGTCAAAATCGTTTAAAAGCTCCGATTCTGTTCCCTATTTAATCTATTGAAAATAGAACACTTAGGTCAACATAACTTTAATTCTGTTTTTGTTAGAAACAATAAATCCTTATAGTTTCAATTGTGTAACTTCTTAAAATAAAAAAGAGTAAGTTCCTTTTTTTCAATTTTCTGTATATTTGTTATTTATTATTGCTTAAGACTGATACAATTTCTATCTTTGAATTCCAGAATATATTTGACAATCTAAATGTAGCAGATTTTATAAAAAATAATAACAATAAAAAGCAGAAAAACATGCCCTTTCCATCCCTGTCAAATATGAAGTTTTTTAATGTTTTTTTTTGTTTTTTCTTCAGAATATTAAACATGATTGTATTGAGAACTATCTTAGTAACACATTTTCTATCAATAAAATGTTTCATTACGTTTGCGCCAGTGTATCTTTAATGTGACAGTCGTGTTTAAATTGGCTGTACAATTACTAGAAACATCTGTTGTATGACCCCAGTATTTAGACCTATCTTAACAGAAATACCAGATTCCACTTGTGTTCAAAGTGGTCGTATTAATGAAGGTTTATCTGTACCACGGACATAGGTCAGTGTCTGTACACACGTGTTAGTGCTGTGAGCAGTTTCTGTCTCTAAAACAAACTTTTAACTTGGACCAGATTCAGGGAACACATTAAAAGAGGGGTTTCGATTTAGAGGGGTTAACATACAAATGAAATGATATGGAGGCGACTTAACGTAGAGTGTTGTCCTTTTTTAGAATTGTTTCAATAATACATGTAAATGGGTATTCTTGGGGATAACACTATTAGATAACTCCTCAATAAACCTCAATGGTAGATTATGTAACCATGGTGAATTTCTAAACCTCAATAATCAGACGCAGTGTGTAGCGCGTCTGACTCGTAATCTTGTAAGTCGTGGGTTCGAAACCCCATCAAAGGCTCCTGTTGTTTCCTTGAGCAAGAAACTTTAACCTCACTGCTTAGTACTGGTTGGTTTTAGGAACGAATTCCAGCCTGATTTCACAATCGAATTAATGTAAATTAAGGGCCTTATAGAAGATCGACATAAATGTCAAATAATTAAGTCACCTAGTTAAATATCGTCAAAACCAAAACATAAATGCAGATCTAGATTATAAAAGCGGGCTGTTGAGAGGTTTCACGCCACCTTTTAGCTTTCTTAAGTCAAGCGAATTTACATGTTTTAGGATCAAACCAATAGACGTTTAAAGTGCTAAATTGTACTATTGTTTAAAGTTAAAAGGGCAAAACTCCCTTTATTTACCCACTAGCCATCGAGCCACTCTACAATAAAGGAGTAAACATTTCAGACAAGCCCGAGGAGTTACAATTAAACCCAAATAAAATCAATAGTATGGACCAGGAAATAATTACGGTTTGTGTACAAATCTTATCGTGTATATACGGGTAGATGAGATATATAACTGCATGACCCGTACTGTTTATCTCTGTAGACGATGACATTCTATTTAAAACAAAAGTCAAATACTCCACATTCTTTACGTTCACCTTATTTATAGACACTTGAAATCTGCATTTTCAATTTGCTAATCTAACAAAATTACAAGCCCGAGGGTCGGCAGTAAGAAAACAGATATCAAACATCTTGGTCCTCGAAATATTGATGTTCAAACAGAATTTACCCACAAATCCTCTACAGTGTAACTCCAGGTATAAGCGACGTGAAACGCTAAGGCCAGCCGTATAGAGATTGGATTATGTCATTAAAATACCAAAACGGAACATTGTTTACTGAAGGTATAAGTGAAAGAATGCCCCGATGCCTCCCGCGATGGCTGTGTATACCACGGGATAATCACTATAATGTTTATGGCCGCATCATCTCGCCAAGTGAAAGTGTATCCGCATTTCTCTTATAGCGATGGTATTGGATACAATTTCACACGTGATTGCGGTGAGTTTTTGGTAATTTTACAAAATTGCAAGCAATAAAATTCCTGCTCGGATTTTAATTTGATTACGGCAATTTACAGATAATGAACGACAAAAGAAAGTGAGGAAAGAATCGGATCAATTGAGGGTGTTTCTGTGTAAAGTAAGACGCGATAAACATCAACGCCTCAAAAGTCTATATGATTATGTTTTGAACATTGAGATGGTGTCAAGTTATCTTATTAGGGAAATAACAGAAGCAACGCCTTCGCCAAACTGAAATTATCCGAACTGCCAAAATATGCAGGAATTTTGTTGTTTTTGATATTAAGATTAGAACTCGTCTATAGCATTACGTTTGTATAATTGTTCACATCTTTCATGAATTCACCTTTATTTGTGCTGAAATCTGTCGCATGTGTGTGCTGTGTATTTAACTGCTTTATATTGTAAACTAGTTGTGAACGTAGACTGTCGGATATAGAAGTGAGCACTGAACGTTATAAAAGGAACATGCAATAAAAAGACAGTTGGAACATAGTCTTTTACCATCGAACAATTTAACATTTTCATATTCTGTGTACGTTTTTGTTCTTGACGTTATAAACAGTATTTACAAAGTACAACGACCGAGTTAACCTGGAACGTTTCGTAGATATTTTGTTATATTTTCAGTCGTTCGTTTATTTTGCAACATTTGTATGCTTGTGAGAATTTGTGCCATGATACGTCTGCAATAATAATAAGTTCATGTTCCACGTGAATTTGTCAAAGCTTTGGCCACTATAGTCACATATCGAGCGATAAACGGAAAAATGTCATATGTTGTCATGAAATAAGAGTTACGATAGCACAGTGTTACCCGTTAGTTGCACATCCGGGTCTTTAAACTAGCGGTGACTGCACTTTTGATTAATTAACGTAGACGTTTTATTCTTAGAAATTTCAACATCCGATAAGACACTAATTGGAATTATAAGAAACAGGAAATAAACTTATAGGTTACAAATGTCATCCGTAGTTAACAAGGCAAGTTTAATTCATCTGGAGATTGTATTCAACTAAATTTACAGTGGATACACGAACACAAATTAGTAACACGTGATAATTTAGACCATTCGGAACGTAGGTGATCTTATCACAGAGTTTGTCTTTCGGGGTGGAGTGACTGTATATAATCATATATCTATCATCTACTTGTATATATGTTTACATGTACGTGCAAAGGTGCACACAGACTCACACGTTCTTTTAAATCATTGAGATAGAAAGCACGCAAGGGTCTGATTTTTTATAGAAAAAAAGTAAAAAAAATATCGATTCTGATTCGATAATGTGGAAAGGATATTGATTATACGGCCAGGATTTGTATTGGACGTTGGACAGGAGACCGCTACTCTGCGTTGACCGTTAGTACAAGTTTGACTGAATACCATGTTTCGTTGCTTCACTTGAATTAAAATGGTTCGAACCTACTATATTTGTATACGTTTTGGTCTACCATCCACTGGTAAATAGCCATAAATCCATATTCACTAAGCTGTATTTATTTGCCAAATTCACATGAATGTTTCAAACGATGAAATGACTTTTTTTAGTGTTTAAACATTTCAAAGATGATTTGAGCATGTTTACACCTTAAAATACATTGGCTACATGTACCACTTTACGTAACGTTGTCAGTCCCGTAACATACGATGAATTTACTTTTTTAATTTGAAAGATGATTTGAGAATGTATACACCTTTAAGACACGTTGATTACAAGTAACACTTTACGTAACATTGTCAGTCCCGAGGGTGGTCTGGTCTTAACAGCATGCTTACATATAGGACGTATTCACAGAGTATGCTTGTACTATTATAGTTGTGTACATGGCCCCAGGTAAGTAAACGAACTGAACGTAGTGTATTTCTTTTTTGTATTTCAAATAAATTTCAATTAGAAATCAAATCAAAAGGCCAATGATTCCGGCGTATGTCTTAGGAATGATATATTTTCTCTGAGCGAAAACACGTTTAAGCAAATATTTAACATCTAGGTACATAAACAAAGTCATCGAAACATGGAATGCACTTGAAATAAAATGACTCTTATCAAAGGAAGAGGGAATGTATTTATTTTATCTATCGACATCAGGTACTACAGACACAACTTGAGAATATACAACGGCTTAAAAAACCAAGCTTACACTGCAGACTAATCAAATCTAGTTTTGCTATTGTCTGAACAACCAGGAAAATGATTAAACTTCCAGAATTGTTCTAAACTAAATGAAATATTACCTCGGATTTCACAACTCTAAGATTAATAACCCTCCACCACCTCGTTCAGCGATGTGTACCTTTTAACACAAAGATGAATGACCCAGCATGTTCAATGAAAGACCTTCACTAGTAACTATTTTCCAAGATATATCGACTGTGACTACAACTTGAACTCTCTTTTTTCTAATTGAAATTCAAATTTGAAGAACGCACCGACGTCCTCTAGTCAATGGTAAATATAAAGTCAAATCCAAGGACATTGTTATCAAATTGTGTTTCTAAACTGTTACATTCATACACGCTTAGCTGCATTATGTGTTTAAGAGTGTTTGACTTGTTGTTTACCAAAGAGAGATGGTTGGTTAGTCGGTTGGTTGTACTTCTTCTGTTTGGTTATACATGTTATCTGTTTACTGGCCTGATGTATTGAACTTTCATACAGTGGTTGAAATGGGTTGTTTCGAAATTTGGATAGTTTTGGGTTTGCTTGGTTGACATATGCATTGGTTTAGTTTAAACGGTTAGTCAGTTTTGTTACTTTGTCCTGTTTTAGTTGAATGGGAACTGGTGTGTTATGATTGGTTAAATGATTAAATTGATGCATGGCTGAACGAATGGTACCATATCGGGCTTTACTACGCATACCGTCTGTTTCATCTACGTTGCGTTCACGCCTGTCTACACTGTCACCTCAGTCGAATCGATAAAGGACGCAGTATTCTTCAAGTTCTCCATATTGCCGTACAATTTTCTCTGTAGACTCATTAAGACTGTTCAATCCGTAATATTTAATGTTATATTGCGCTGCACGAAGTGACTCTGATTTGCGATAAATTCTGTGAACGTGTAGCAACTATTTATTCAAGCATGTTCTGCACAGCTTATCATTCGTGTAGTTATTCAATTTCTGGCTCAAGTAAAATGTAAATCATTTCGAATTACGTACCGCTTTCTTGTACGGTTCTGGTCTCTTTGAGCCAAAGGCCATCTGCAAGTCGTTTATGTAGTGTCAGATGTGTTTGTCCAAAATGCGGGCTAAGTTTACAGAACTTTTTACCTTTGAACATAAATGGGCCACGCTTGTTTTTTCTCCAGGTATCTAAATAAAAACTATCAAATCATATATCGACGTCTTCATGGGAGTCTGTGTGAGTACGCACGTGGCGCTCGATAAGATGTTCCATATGTAGACATTCCTGTAAGAGATAAGTATGAATTTATTTTATTTCAACATTTTCTAGCAACAATCTATATCTAGTTAAAACAAGAAATTACGCCGTTATAAACATAACTACGCAAGTTTGTTTCACGACCATTGCATAGGACAATCGTTCGGTGTCATAAACTATTTTGGAAATGTTTTATTATAAAAAGCGTAAACTTACAAATACTTTGGACATCAAGAAAACAAACGAATTCATATCTAACTGACCAGAATCATGGTAAAGTTGCCATTTCGGTCACAATTAACTATTTTCCAAATAAGTATTTAAAACAAAATAGTTGACATATTTAATAATAAATGCTTCTTACGAAGGAATCTGTGTTGAGTTTGAAAGAAAGAAACAAAACAGCGTTGGTTTTCCTACTTTAAATTGCCCACACGTACTTAATGACCGACCCGTTTAATACTATGTTTGATGTTTTCGGTATTTTATTACTAGGCTACAGGATCAAGTTAAGTTGTCTATATATTCCACAAGGAGAGTATGCCATACGTTCTGTGTGGCTATGAAGTCAGATGAATATGTATTTCTTTTATTTGAACGAAAGTCCACCGGGAACGTTGGATCGCATGTTGGTAATACACTGCGTTTGTAACTTTCTATTACACTTTCTATTTCGTTTTACGTTCTTGAAATCGTTATTTGATAAGATCAGAATCAGTTCACGGTAAGTACACGGGCAATCATGTTTCATTTCAATGAAGGAAGATCCCGTCTTAGATTTCAGTACTCACTATCTACGTTATTGCCTCACAAGTGCTTTTGAGAAACAAAGCTATAAGTTTTGAATATCATTCATGATTTCAGCAACCAATTTGTTTTGAACGATGTTTCGGTCGTTACATGGGATCACTTTCGTTTAGAGGTCTCGACTAAGGTGTCTGTTTATAGTTCATCTGATTTAAGTAATGATTTTTTTTACGTTTCTTGAGATAGTTATTTTTGTCTCAAAGTCAGAAGTGCTTTATGTTTTATGACATTTGTACCATACATATATCCTTAACTGATAACAGGGGCTATTGTAATGTTCTGTTTGTAATAGCGAATACATTGTTTTATCATTTATTATTAGCAGTAAAACTAAAAATAACGATATAAGCATATTGTTTTATAGTTGTGTGTGGCACGAAAGTAGAGCTTGTTACATGAACCCAAACATTCTTTATTAGGTATCAAGTATATGGTACAGAATATATACACAATGGGTAATGATACCGATAGTTTCTTGTATTCAAATACTCTTTATCAAGTAAGTTGTCTTGCATATAATTGATAACAAACGAGTACTTGTTTTGGATTGGTTTTGGATTTGATGATATTCAATGAGGGAGCTTATTTGGCACAAATGTCAATCTATATTATACGGCACTCGGTGTATTTTAGTTCGATTATGAAATCACCCTCAAATCCGTTCCTGGAACCAACCAGTACTAAACAATGAAGATAAAGTTTCTTGCTCAAGGAAACAACGGGATGCTTTGACGGGGTTCGAACGCACGACTGACCGATTACGAGTCAGACGCGCTACACAATGCGCCTCGTCGCCCTCATTCAACATGCATAGTATCAAGGACGCTTTCCAAACATCTAAGTGACATGCAGTCTTAATGTTTGTATTGCTTGCACATAGAACTCACTGAAATCAAAAATCGGTAACGCAGACAATCCCTGAATTGAAATCGGTCCGTCCTTGCTTTACAGAAACCTTCCATTCAATAGGATAACAATCCGAACGACCGTCTTTTGTGGGGAGCAATCTCATGAATTATTCCCAGACATTACAGATATAAGAGGTATGATACATTTTGACATTGCCAATTTTATCTGAGCGCCCACGCCTGCCCAGTATTGTATGGAGATATTGATGGGTGAATGCGGAAGGCTCATATCTGCTTCTTTATTCAATAGCACTAAGAACTCTTTCACGTTCACTCCTCGGTTTATGCTCTATGATTAGTCATGAGGTTCGACGATATTGCAACCGAACTGGTCTTCGTCTGAATGAAAAGACATTAGTAAAACCCCGAGTCTTATATCCCAGACAGTGTGTTTATGTTACTTTATGTGCTGTGAAAACCATACATTTGATATAGTGTACGTTTTCCCGTGAAGAAGTAAGGTTCATTTCGGTCGCTTAGACGTGATTGATACATTTTGTTACTCCCTATATGTAGATTTCTTCAAGGTACCACTTAGGACTCCAGCGTCAAGAATAGCTTCGTACTAAAACAGCTGTCGATTAGTTAGCTAGTGTCCACAACTATTAAAGGTGCTCAAAATGAAAGAAATATTCATCTGTACTTCGTAGCTACCCAGTACTTATGAAATTATGCCTTTATGGAATATATTGACTACTGAACTCGATTCTATTCGATCCTAGTAGTCATATAAGCCGAACTCATCAAACTATTAATGGGTCATTCAGGAAAGATGTACTTGCGGGTAATTTGAAAGTAGGAAAACCAATGCTTTGCTGTTTTTGTTTTTCTAAACTCAACACAGATTCCTTCATAAGAATCATTTATAATACTCTAAGTATGTTAATTTGTTAAAATGTGTTTGTTTGTTTTGTTGTTTTTTTTTTGGGG
>ENA-OREC01002379-OREC01002379.1-marine-metagenome-genome-assembly--contig:-NODE-2379-length-10336-cov-13.695097_pt1 | contig 10336 bp, 5 predicted proteins | sample MGYA00248626_ERZ508543 | MGnify/ENA primary metagenome ERZ508543 (study PRJEB26211, sample SAMN05518279) | marine metagenome | isolation source: Puget Sound, Washington, USA | host: Bankia setacea...
CCATGAACATGCGATATCAGACTGTACTCGTAGATGAGGACACACCATGAACATGCGATATAAGACTGTACTCGTAGATGAGGACACACCATGAACATGCGATATCAGACTGTACTCGTAGATGAGGACACGCCATGAACATGCGAGATCAGACTGTACTCGTAGATGAGGACACACCATGAACATGCGATATCAGACTGTACTCGTAGATGAGGATACCATACCGCACGCACTCAATTTAATATTTGTTCTATTCTTCCTGTATTGAATTTGTTTGCAATCATCTTTATTGGATATCCACATGAATGGTAGACGTCTGGCGTTGTTTTGTTAAACTGTGTGTAATGCTCAAGTGTTCCCTGACATTGATTACTTCACCTACATTGACAGGTGCTGTGTTTAACATTTAGAATGCAAACTTCGAAATAACTAGAAATCGCCACTTTATCACGTGCGTTCTTTTATTAGAATATCCCTCTGGTGTGTGTATACAATGTTTGGCAGTATCAAGGCATATTTACATTACTTGTGTGTGTTGAGCCAATCAGTACTGATCACATATTTTCCGACAAAAAGATAAGATGGTAGTCTTGAGGGAGTTAGAACTCAAAGCTTTATATACAATCAAGTGTGTACATAAGTCTGAAGCGATTACCATACATTGACTTCATTAAACAAATATTCGTAATAACTAAGTAGGCGCAAGTTCTTGTTTGACAATCGAACTTAAGTTAAGTATTATAATAGTAAACTAAATAGTGACACGATGTTCAGACGATATATACAATTAAGTTAAACATTTATATAGAATTAAAGCCTGAACTTGAACATGCTCTCAAATATGTATTGTGTATAGGTGAAAACTGGAATAAAAATTGTTTTTAATTTTGGCGATATATACTCTATATACAAACACGCATTTACTCTCTGTAATATTGTGGCATTTAATCTTTAATTTCTTTTAAACTATTATATTTCTCTCATTTGTTATTAACGGTCTGTCTATTTATTACTTAGCATGTCATCTTTCAAAACTTGTTAGGCGGTATACATTAAAGTCGTCATGTTTCCACAGGTATACTAAACAAATGCATTTTCTTTCTATATAACACAATGCGTGCACCACCAGCACAGGTAGTTAGCATGAACATAGAAACAGAACAGAACGAGTTCCAGAGTAAATGTATTACCTGGCCATGAACATGCAACATCTTGAAATATAAAGAGATAATGATACATACCACCCTAAACAGTCGCCATCTTGGATTGGGAAATTAACTGGCACTGTTCTTAACTCTAAAACCAACAAACAAATGTGAGTTGAGATAACATGAAACAACGCGTATTTCTATATGAATGATGCTCTAAAAGGGTTCATTTTATACAAGATGTTGGGTTCGTTATTTACCAATGTCTAAATGTAAGTAAAGCAACCATTGTTAAGGAAGAGATAAGTTATTTCAGTAGAGCAAAGTTAGTAGCTTTAGAAGGGTGGTTGGGTGGTCTGAATTCAATGGCAGCTAATTTAATAAAATAACTTTATTTATCGAGGTCATACTTTACAGGGCGACATATTGGACCTGAAGTTAAGTTAAAATCATGTTACCTCCTGCAGCTGCAACTGTTGTAATGACGTCGGTTTCACTCGCCATGAGCCTGTGGAGACCTCCTTCTGGACGCCAAAGCATCATGTGGATTGTACCGGCCCTTTTGACGTAGAAGTGATATTCAGTAATTCCACCACAGCACGTAATGGCGTATTTACTGTTACATATCATATAGTACCTGTCTGAAACCGTGAAACAACCAATATCGTATTTACTGTAACATATCATATAGTACCTGTCTGAAACCGTGAAACAGTCAATGGTGTATTTACTGTTACATATCATATAGTACCTGTCTGAAACCGTGAAACAGCCAATAACGTATTTACTGTTACATATAATATAGTTTTTGTCTGAAACCGTGAAACAGTCAATGGCATATTTACGGTAACCTATCATATAGTTCTTGTCTGAGACCGTGAACCAATCAATGGTATATTTACGGTAACCTATAATATAATACCTGTCTGAAATCGTGAGACAATCGATGGTGTATTTACTGTAACATACCATATAGTACCTGTATGAAACCGTGAAACCAAGATACAATATTTCTATTATTGTTCGTGCTTGTAACAGAGTGGCATCGAAACAAGGGCATTGGTAATAAAGGGGGATTAAAGCGCATTATGATGTTCGCATGTTAGAGTTAATGTTTTGTATTATTGTTTGTTAAAATTGTACAGTATTGCTAGTAAAACCTTTTTCATAAAAACAACTACTCAATACATGTACTAGGGAGCTCTTATCATTTCCAATAAATCATAACTCAAAGCAGTCTGAATATCTGCGCATGTTATCTGTCAGATTGCAACAACGCCGATATCGATGTATCAACGATTCGGAGCTTCCGATTATTTCACCGATTCAATATTTTGGAGTATCGATACAATTTAGGCCTATACACACTTTGATCAGAAACTGAAATAGCTTGTGCATTTATTAATACAGACATTGCCAAAACCGTCCGTCCGACGGTCCTGACCGGTAAATTTTGATTAGGACCGACCGTACATATTTGTGATGGTGTCGGTCCGCTTGACGGACCTTTTCCACGGCAAGATGTAAAACAGAATGAAGATTTAATTTTAATCAAGTATCAAACATCGCTTAAAAGTAAACAGAACTTATTTTGTTTGTCAGAAACTCGCGTTTGTATGTATTAGAACGTATTATGGCACTGAAGTTTAGCTAATAACATAAGTTTGTTCAAGCTGAATGTGAGAATTGCCCCATAAAGCAATGGCTCAAGCTTACCAGATTTTATTATTGCAATTTAAAAGGTGGTGACCAGGAATAACGGATATCACGTACATCTATAAACCATAATACTCATTATTTAAAGTTTGAAATCATACGTTCTATTTAGAAAGTCTACAGGTCTACACGCTTGCAATACCTTGTCCAAATACCGCGATGACATCGTAATAAAACATTATTACATCTTCAAATAACGATGGTTAAGCTTTCAAAACGTAAGCTTACGTGAACTAATATTAAACTCAGACTGACTGAAACATCTTGATTTTATGAGTGAAGTGCTCCGACACGACGATTATGTTAATGTCGACGGCGCGAAAACAGGTGACAATTCGTCGCTGCATTTAACCGTAATCAAAGCGCTGAACAGGGTTTTATCTCGGTTTTCAATTATGATTTAGGATAATGCGTGTATTCTTATTGTATACCAATGTATCAGCTTCCCACAATTTTATTTAACACCTTTTAAGTTCTTGATACGACGTTTATGTAAATTGCAACGTCGCGAAAACAGCTGACAAGTCGTCTTGACATTGCCGTTTTAGTCGTAAAAACGAAGCTCTAAATTGAATGTAACTTAAGAAAGGTATTAAGATGCAAATTTGTTTATACCAAAATATTGTGTTTGCCTCACGACTTCAGTTTCGAGAGACAGTTTTCTAGTAAAAACAAAATCTAGATTTGCTTTGGATCTTTTATAAACTTGTCATATATAATCCTAAACTCATTATGTCTTCCAACAATGTGTATAGTCTTGGACTGTTGATCTGTGTAATATGTATGTTCAAACTAATCTTTATTTGGTTTAATTGTGTTGTAAGTGTGTCATAAAACTAATGAGATAACCATTGCTATATACGAGTACACAGTATATTTTCGTTACTTGGCAATGAAAAAGTTATGTTTTAAAATAACACTGTTATTTTCTTTGGTTCTTTCGATATATCGCTATATCGTCGATACAGACATGACTGATGTATCCATACAGAGTGGCCAATCGATGACAGCCCTAGCTATTTTACTGTTTTCCAACATTATGCTGGTGGTGTTTACCTACCAGTTATAGTGTTAGCATCAATTGTCGTCGATTTTACCTCCGGCTTTTTGACTCCAAATACATCTCCATCGGCACAGGCTAAATAGGTTTGTAAAAAAAGAGGCGATGAGTACGAAAAAACAAGTGCAAAGTAAGACAATACAATACACAATTAGGTAACATTGATAAGTTCCCCCTAACTCATATATATTTCCAACGTTTGTAATCCAGCCACATCTTTAAATATCAAAGAACACATTGAATGAATCTAAAATTAAAATAGTGTTGGGGTGTTGTTGTTGTTGTTTGCTTTCAGTTTTCTCCATGTTCTTTGATTGTTTTGTTCGTGCATGCAAATAGGAGAAAATACAAGTGTTTAATCGAAATAGAATGAAAAAGCCTCAATTTTCGGTATCAAAATAACTTAAATTCATATCCTGATATAGAGTGAGGATCATGTACAATAACGCTAGATTTTATATAAAAAGATACATCAATATTAATTAACTTTATCGTTCTATGTGTTTTAGTTATTATTCAAACTGATACAACAGGTGACCATGCCCTTTAACATCATAAATCGTCACCTATGAACAGAAAAACAGTTTTCTTAGCTAACGAAAGAGGATCATGTTTCTTTAAATAGTTTCTTTTCTCAGCATTGTGTTAATTGTTATGATTTAAAATAAGAACTACAAGAAAAGTGGTAACTTGTTATGTTTCTCTATTACGATGTATCACAATCCACAATGGCGCTCAAATTCAAACAATTTATTTTCCCTTACAATATAACCTTAATACATCGTTGACTGGTGTAATGTTGATAGCTGTACAGGACTGAATAATACAAACACAATGTTGTTTGAACAATGTCAAAACTATAAGTGTTTTATTGTTTTATGTGATTTTAATGACTACAAAATATAGTTTATTATGTTGTCGATTTGTTTAATCTTCCGAATAATGATCGTTATGTAGTTCGTTAAACTCCCATATCCACAACAACCTGCAGAACAGATTAGAACCAAACACTTTACTATAAGTCCAAAATAATAAAATAAAAGGGCATAGAACAAAATTTATCAACCGTTGTCCTTCTTTCTTTCTTTCTTCATTTATTTCGTTATCAAAGAACACTTACACTGAGCACATATTAGCGGAACCAGAGTAATTCCAATTATCACAACTGTCCGAAAGTGATTTAAAGCCGACATGTTGTGTCTGTATGTTTCGTCTTATTCCAATCTATTGAAATGTCCGAGTTTCAAAATAGGTTCCAACCGGCACTGTGTCAAACATATTTCTATCTAATACGTAAAACGGAATCAGTAGTTAATCAAATTGTTGAAATACGTAACCTAATACCGTGTATAAGTGAGAAGCAGGGCGTCCCACTCTATAGTCAATGGATCTCTAGGCTCAATAGGAAGGCTCCAGCTCAATGAATGACTCTTTTATCGTGTTTCATAACGTATGTAGATGTTGTAAGAGATTAACATGACCCTGTATATAGATCAGACCCACTTTGCTACAAGGTATCGAGGATGGGTATGGATAATCGAACTTAAACTGTTTAAAAAACCAGGCAGAGGATGCTGGTTCGCTTGGAGAGCAGCCAGGATAATCTTAGAGGAATTTGCCAAAACTTAAACTTCATTTCTGTTATTCACTTTTGCCAAAAGTCAACTTTAATAACAGAAACCCCGTACATGCAGACATGCTTTGCCACATTTGCAGGTTACTTTTAAATCGATGAATATTAAGATTTGAAGTTTTAATCAATACAAATTAGGAAATGAATAGAAGAACATTTCAAGTGGTAGATGCAATAGTTCCATGAAAGCAGCACGTGTTGATATATAAATATTACTTAAATGAATTTGTCTGCATGTTCAATATCAAGTATGAAAGACCCCCTTCTGTCTCAAGATACCTCCACCTTATTTTTTAATAATCTGGAGACGAAATAAATTGCTTTAAAATAAATTGATTCGTAATCATTAATCATATTAAAGCCAGCAGGACATGCTGGTAATCGATATTGTTTGATATTATAAATATCGCTACGACAAAGTGTACTTGTTTTGAATTTATCACTTAATTCAACATGGTAATAATTAGAACTGACGGTAGAGATATTGAAAGGCTGGTGGATTCTTGATTGTATTTTATCTAAACAAGACCGATTATATTAAGAGTCAAATCTTCATCTGGTCACTTCAGCTAGATATCAAACTGTGCGACCATTGAGGACATACCGACGTTCTACTTGACACACGAAAGTCAATGATACACAACACTATAGAAAGTTATTTGTATTAAAATGATGTTCTTAACATATACCCTCTTTATTATAAACGATACGTTCCTTTGAGCTGATATACACACAATATGCACATAAACATGTGTACCACACAATAACAACTCCTCTTTTATACAGGCTTCTTTAGATTCGTATACAAGTACATGTACTTTGGTGAGAACTAAAATAAAACTATAACATATTGTTTCATTCCCTCCAAAGAATAATTCGCTTTAGAAGGCACAACTTTTCTCAAATCGTTCTCCCACGTATAATTTTGAATAATTGGTCGACGTGTTTTATTTTCAACCTAATGTAGTTTGAGGTTGATTTTGAATGTCTACGTATTGCTACTGTATCAATATGTTTCATTTCTAATCTTCTAAAATTACCGATATAAATCTTACTAAATTTGTACTTATCTTATCATTTAAATATACCACTTTTGAATAGAGAGCTACAGTTGATGATGTATGAATGACCAGCTTAGTGTAAGATACGTACCTACATTGATTCCTTTATATGTTAACATACTCAACTCTCTCAATTTAGTATTCGAATTCTATCGGCGAAATAAATTGGATATTATATCAGCATTTGCATACACAAAATAACACCGAAGCCTGAAATACATGATTGATCAGACGCCATTTAATCAAGTTTCAAATCGTAAAATGTGTGTTTGTCATTGGACATAATGCTGCTCAAACCTCAGAAATTACTACTTTTAACGGCTGTTTTATGGACTGCACTAAGAACAGCAGATGCCCAAGGTAATATTGTTTTGTTTTGTATATTAAGAAATGCAACTTCCGTTCGTGTTTTACTTGATTTGACTTGAACTTGAAGTGTTTTATAGCGTGATGATAAATCAGTAGTATTCGTTGAAGCAAACCATTTACTAATGTACATTTATTAATAATTTTGTTTTATGTTGAATGAATGTCAATGAACTGAGGCTTTCTTTATCATAGTTTAAACGTCTAATAGTTGGCCTTGTTGGCTCTTACTACTGTCGTCATTAATGAAATGTTTTCTATTTTCTATTTCAGGATGCAGTTAGTTCTATATGTATTATTTTCATACACTCGAGTCTAGAACATATAGCCATATGCTTTCAGTTGCGAGTACCTTTCTTCAATATCTTTATGCTATTATACAAACATATTCTCGTTTAGCGAACGCGCACAACTAATGTCTAGAGGTATTCTGCTTTTAATGATAGTTAGTGAACTGTTAGAAATAGACAAGCCGGCTTTTCACGTGGTGTTATATTTATAGTTAAAGTCCCTTTGGATGAATATGTATCTCCAGCTTGTATAGTCAGATGCACAGTCTTCATGTTTGGCTTTTCACACTTCTGATCATTGTCACCACGTGTCGCTTTAGCTAAAATCAACTATACAGCGGGACTGTTTTGCAAATTGAACGTTGAAATAAAATGAACCTTGAAATATCTGCATTGAAGTTGTAGCTTATACTTTGGTCCAGCTATTTATTGCAATGTTTGTATCCCTTATTCATACTAAACTTACTTTCAAGTCAGGTAAATCTTGTAGAAAGATCTTCACATATATATTGTATAGATATTGCTTACATTTAGATCTGCCAGTGTGTAGCATCGTCCAGTTCATTGGTCAGTTTGAATAAACAAGATAACGTGTCTATTTAGAAATTCTAATGTACCGTATGATATACTAACGTGATTTGTTCAGAGTGTGTTACCCTAAAACATGTATGTGGTAGTTAACATACTAATACATCAATTGCTCTTAACATAAACATCGACGAAAATGGATTTGGAATTTTTATCATTGGCTACTTTGATATTGTCTTGGATACTGATCAAACGATCTTTTGGAACTAGTGAGTATATGCTTTATTATCTCAACTATTATAAATGGTTTCCTTAATTCTGATATATTTTGTTTTTATTTGATGATTTGCCCATCGCATGCCACAAGACAGTCAAGTCAGTCCACATCAAATGGAACGTGTTCAGTGGAGTCCTGAGGTCGTTGTGTGTAACAAATAGGTTATGTAAGCTGATATGTTTGTCTATTCAGTTTGTATCATTATGTTGTTTTGCAGATTCTGGACCCCTTTGTATAATATGTTTACTATATTGTGTAAGTGTAGTGTTCGCAAAACAGGTAACACTACAATACTCAATAGTATTAATGATAAGCGTGGACGTTTTTTATTAGGTCAAGATCAAACTTATATTGTTGGCTTCTTGGTAAAATTCCCAAACTACCTTTTGACTTTACTGTTTTTTATACACATCTAGGTTGTACAGGGGACTCCGTGTTTGGTGAAAACATTCCTCAAATAGGTAGAAATGACGTAGATGCAAATACAGGTACATTCAACAGTTTTATTTTTGTTTTCACCAAACTCATTTGACAAAACCAGGATTTAATAGAAAGGATCCATAGCTATTCAATATGCATGTTATATTGTTGGATATTACGTACACATAACAGTGGTATACCTTGTTTATTTGAATCTTAACATGTTGAATTCATAAATATAGGCACATATCATTACGATTAATAACAATAAACATACATTATAAGTACATATACATTGAGGCAATATCTACATGCTGCAGAATGGTGTAACATATAAAAATATAAAAATACCGTTGTACGGATAAATGTTGTTTATGACTACATCATGACATTATGTTAATCTCAAACATCATGTCAGCCTGTGTCCCAATATACAACGAATATGTTTATTACAGGGTTGCATTACTTGATATGTGGCGATGGGTACGAGGTCGACTGTTGTGGTATTGCCAGTCAGTTCGAATACTACACAAAGAATGACGGGACTATAGAACTGATGGTATGGCGACCGGTGGCTAGTGGACATTATGATTTGGTTGGTTCGGCCTCAGATACAGCTACAGGGGTTGGAATCCTTGGAGGTATTACTAGTACTATTTGAGCATTACACATTTTCTGTATAGCTTTCCTAGATAAAACTTCATCGATTGTCATCAATCAATAACTAAGAGACATTGGTGGGATGTTATGTTGAACTACCACAACATTAATATGGTCAATAACATTACACAAGCCGATATATCTGCCAGAGTGTCTTCTTTAAACAGTATTTGAAGTATACGTGAAGATATTGATGACTGATTTGATATGTATGTACTCAAACAATGTGCGTCCGATTATTTATCTCTTCAGAGTTGAGGGTTGTTACTCTGGTTGCCGCTTTCCAAGTAGAACCGGGAGACTGCATTGGATGGTTTGTAGATTGTGTGCAGACATATTCAAAAAGTTTATTAAAGTAAATGACCTTTTCGCACAATATTATTATGACGAGGTTTCAAAAGTAAATCCTCCACATGACAAAGTTGAGTTTATAAAGTATTAAGCCTTTAATCTAAAGTTTTTAGTTGGTGGACCGGACAATGGCTAGGTGTTTAGGTATAAGGATTACATATCTAATATTGCCTTTTCCTACAGGTATACCGCAGGCGTTGACATGATTACGTACAAGAACGATGGCAACACACCGGCAGCGTTAACATTGTCCAGTGCTGTAGACTCATCCATCACTGTGGACTGGTCTAGTGCCGGATCTTTGACTAACAATAAGTATTCCATAAATTTGAAAGTCGTAGCACGTAAGTACATCTATATTTTAAATATGGCGTTTCCCCATTTTAACAATCAGTACAGATTATTCCCCAAGTGTATCATATACATATTCCAATACAAATATCGTTCATAACTGTACCATGCACCAGCTTAATTGTATCAATGATCACGGAGACATATGCTTTGAACTGGACGAAAGCTGCAACTGGTTTATTTACTTTATACCAAAATGTACTGGACGAAAGTTGCAACTGGTTTCTCTACTTTATACCAATATGTACTGGACGAAAGCTGCAACTGGTTTCTCTACTTTATACCAATATGTACTGGACGAAAGTTGCAACTGGTTTCTCTACTTTATACCAATATGTACGGGACGAAAGCTGCAACTGGTTTCTCTACTGTATACCAATATGTACTGGACGAAAGCTGCAACTGGTTTCTCTACTTTATACCAATATGTACTGGACGAAAGCTGCAACTGGTTTCTCTACTTTATACCAATATG
>ENA-OREC01002380-OREC01002380.1-marine-metagenome-genome-assembly--contig:-NODE-2380-length-10335-cov-12.643985_pt1 | contig 10335 bp, 7 predicted proteins | sample MGYA00248626_ERZ508543 | MGnify/ENA primary metagenome ERZ508543 (study PRJEB26211, sample SAMN05518279) | marine metagenome | isolation source: Puget Sound, Washington, USA | host: Bankia setacea...
TCGGACGTTCAAGCGTAACACATTGAGCTACATCCCATTCGGACGTTCAAGCGTAACACATTGAGCTACATCCCATTCGAACGTTCAAACGTAACATATTGAGCTACATCCCATTCGAACGTTCAAGTGTAACACATTGAGCTTCATCCCATTCGGACGTTCAAGTGTAACACATTGAGTAACATCCCATTCGGACGTTCAAGCGTAACACATTGACCTACATCCCATTCGGACGTTCAAGTGTAACACATTGAGCTACATCCCATTCGAACGTTCAAACGTAACATATTGAGCTACATCCCATTCGGACGTTCAAGCGTAACACATTGAGCTACATCCCATTCGAACGTTCAAGTGTAACACATTGACCTACATCCCATTCGGACGTTCAAGCCTAACACATTGAGCTACATCCCATTCGAACGTTCAAGCGTAACACATTGAGCTACATCCCATTCGGACGTTCAAGTGTAACACATTGAGCTACATCCCATTCGAACGTTCAAGTGTAACACATTGAGCTACATCCCATTCGGACGTTCAAGCGTAACACGTTGAGCTACATCCCATTCGAACGTTCAAGCGTAACACATTGAGCTACATCCCATTCGAACGTTCAAGCGTAACACATTGAGCTACATCCCATTCGGACGTTCAAGCCTAATACATTGAGCTACATCCCATTCGAACGTTCAAGCGTAACACATTGAGCTACATCCCATTCGAACGTTCAAGCGTAACACATTGAGCTACATCCCATTCGGACGTTCAAACCTAACACATTGAGCTACATCCCATTCGGACGTTCAAGCGTAACACATTGAGCTACATCCCATTCGGACGTTCAAGTGTAACACATTGAGTAACATCCCATTCGAACGTTCAAGCGTAACACATTGACCTACATCCCATTCGAACGTTCGAACGTACCTTGCCCTGAATGTCCATGAAAATATATGAACAGTAAACCATGCAAGCTTTAAAGTAGTAATATAATCTATTCGTGTTATTAAAATAAACTATTTCATCTCGCGTGGGACCCAACCTCTGTTATCAAACGATGGGTCTACCCATTGGACACACATGTTTAAGGTTATAGAAAAAGTTATGATTGTGTTGCGGTATGTTACCTGGACCTTGCACGCATGTTATATTGCCTGTTACCTGGACATTGCACGCATTTTATCTTGCTTGTTACCTGACCTTGCACGCATGCTATCTTGCGTGTTACCTGGACCTTGCACGCATGCTATCTTGCCTGTTACCTGGACCTTGCACGCATGTTATCTTGCGTGTTACCTGGACCTTGCACGCATGTTATCTTGCCTGTTACCTGGACCTTACACGCATGTTATCTTGCTTGTTACCTGGACCTTGCATGCATGTTATCTTGCTTGTTACCTGGACCTTGCACGCATGCTATCTTGCTTGTTACCTGGACCTTGCACGCATGCTATCTTGCTTGTTACCTGGACCTTGCACGCATGTTATCTTGCTTGTTACCTGGATCTTGCACGCATGCTATCTTACTTGTTACCTGGACCTTGCACGCATGCTATCTTGCTTGTTACCTGGACCTTGCACGCATGTTATCTTGCCTGTTACCTAGACATTGCACGCATTTTATCTTGCTTGTTACCTGACCTTGCACGCATGCTATCTTGCGTGTTACCTGGACCTTGCACGCATGCTATCTTGCCTGTTACCTGGACCTTGCACGCATGTTATCTTGCGTGTTACCTGGACCTTGCACGCATGTTATCTTGCCTGTTACCTGGACCTTACACGCATGTTATCTTGCTTGTTACCTGGACCTTGCATGCATGTTATCTTGCTTGTTACCTGGACCTTGCACGCATGCTATCTTGCTTGTTACCTGGACCTTGCACGCATGCTATCTTGCTTGTTACCTGGACCTTGCACGCATGTTATCTTGCTTGTTACCTGGATCTTGCACGCATGCTATCTTACTTGTTACCTGGACCTTGCACGCATGCTATCTTGCTTGTTACCTGGACCTTGCACGCATATTATCTTGCTTGTTAACTGGACCTTGAACGTACGCATATTATCTTGCTTTAATAGGGTATATAATTCGACTTTTCGACTTTTGTCGGTTCTGCGTGGTCATTCGGTTTTTTCATCCCCGCCACAACGGCCAATGACCTCCGACTCCGAAGGATTTTCTATCCCAGATTTTATCTTCCTGGGGGGAAGGCCTGGGGGATTTGAAATGTAGAAATTGACCTCATATACAACCAAATAAAGTGCGTACATTGTCCCTGGGACATGATCTCCTGGATGGATAATAAATAAATAAATAATGTTTTGCAGGTTCCATCGAATAACAAGCGCACCTAGACGTTACCTCAACAAAAGTAAGCCACCCAAACACACTTTAATCATCTATGCCTTAACTTTACATTATGTATTTATTTATTATCCATCCAGGGGATCATGTCCCAGGGACCCTCCTAGCATGATTGCGTACACATCATGCGGACCATTGCTACGCCCATTAACGGTATGGTCACCAAATTTTGATTTAAACAACTTTTGCTTTCTATATGTATGCTTTTATGGCTTTAGTAGTTTAATTACCTTCCCATATATTTGTATTTACTCTTAGTTTAAGTGTTGTTGTTTTGCCTCTATGTGTAACACTAGCATATATGAATTTGTCAAACGATATACGATACACGGTCTTACTTATATTGATATGCAAATATTGCAAAATGTAAGAACGTGTTAACATGGGCTATACATAGCCCTACCATAAGAATAACATATTCCAAAAAAGTTACCGTGATAGGTTCTTCATGGCTTTAGTAACTTAGTCCATTTCTCTTGGACGAGTATTCCCCCTAAGTTGAAGTACCGTCTAGATGTGCTTGCTGTCAAATAGTCAGAACCTGCAAATACCTTTTTTATATTTTAGGGGATCAGGTCACCTGGACTCTCTTAACGTGATTGCGTACATATTATGCAGATCATTGCTACGCCCATGATTGACATGATGAACTGGGTTTGAACGCGGCTACTCTGTGTATATATTTATGCATTCACATTGATGCTTGTGTTCTGTATAATTAATTACTAGTAGCACGGACCTATGGTTCAGTCCGTACTAGTAGTAACACGTCGTTACTAATCACCCATTGTACAAATTTCTTCCAGACATCTCACTAATCATAGGAGGAAACACGTCCACGCACGTTGCCAATGCATACAGCCAACCGATCTACGCCATGGTAGATGCCGAGAGAAGACGTTTGACGGAGTCAGCCTCTTCAGTTAATGCATCTGTCGGTGTTGACGGCATTTCTGTCGGATGTGGAGGGAGTTCAGAATCAAAATACGACATAAATATCATTCAAGCAGGATTTAGTAAGATCCTACCCGGGAATTACCTTCGTTTTGACGTGGACTGCAGTGGAACTGATACTGCCTATGTGTCCGTGTTCTACGTAAACACTACAACTGGTAAACCTGGCTGGATATGTGACGCGCTGGCAAGACAAGAAGATAAGAGTGTGATTATCACCGAGGGCGGTCAGCTTGTTGATGCAAAGTATGGCAGCATTTGGCAACGTGAACACTAATTTATCTCTGAGATAGGGTGTAACAAGTCTACAATAATACACGTGTATAAATATGAAACGGTTCATATGCACACCAATAGCCTATACAAACAGCATTGATGAGACATCTCTCTGGTAAAACATGTATAAGTAGAATTTTATGATCAGTCAAACACAACATACAACAGTATATTTGTTTACACATAACTATATAATGAATCACAATGAAGACATGTAGCAGAACACAATAAATGGAAACAGTATACATGGTGTTTTGTTTCCTGCCTTTTAGTTGAGTTGAAGGTATCCAAGAAACACAAATCAGTATGTACTAAATGAATCTTCCTATGACATAGATTCTTGTTCTCATATTTTAGGAGGGTGAACTTCGGGATACTTTAACGTGCAAAACAACCAAATCACCTAACCTGTTTTTATGTGAACGTATTTACTTCTTTAAAACACTCTGTTGTTTTCAATTTATTCGAATAATGTTTACCTTGTGTAAATAGTGTAATATACAAAAAGTGCTTTGTAACCAGAACATGACAGATTACAGCGTTATGGGTTTTGTTCTACATGAATCAGTTCAGGCCCCGTGTTCAGTAACGATCAAGATCAGGCTCAAGTTTCAAAATGAATAATTTCTGGTCTATTTCCCATTAACTGTTCAAGACAACTTGTTTCGTATTTTTGTATACATTGACATGGTAAATGTTGTTTTAGACCTAAAATGAATAAGATTAAAGTACATGTTGGAGACATTAGATATTATAAAATTGATCGTGTTATTAAGTGGGCTCAAATTTTAATAACGGTCGAAACTATAAAATTTACCTTTTCTTTCTTAAAAAAGCTTAGAATTCCGAGAAGTCTTGTTTGGAGTACATAAATTATCAAATTCCATCAGTCAATAGTTATAGTAGATCTTTTTTAAAGGTCCATAGTAGAAGAAATTTTAATTTGATCCTGATTCTGAAAAGCACGGGGCCAGGGTGCCATATTAGAAATACTTCTTACAAAGGGAGGCAACTCTTCATACTATAATCTCGAAAAGAATACACTGGGGTTTCCCTTTATAGTTGAAAGATATGCGCGGTATATATATATATATACATGTATATATGCAGGTTAATAACTTAGTGGTGAGGGATAATCTGTTACATTTGATACATACCACTAGTGTGATGGTCTTAGTCTATTGTTTACTGTTTGGTTAAATGGAAATTAATTAGAGACATTAATAACGCCACAGTGCGTTAGTAATGTAATGTAATGAGTATATATGTACATGTATACTTAAACGGTATGTATGTCAATCATGAATCAATCATTCAACTTGGGTCAAAAGCCACACACATCAAGTCAAACTACCAGACACTAACATCAAACCATACTGTTCCAAATATAGCAGCACTGTCATTCGTAAAGCTAAACAATTTACCGTGTTAGCTGAACTTTGATTTACATATGAACAATACGTACATACTGTGAATTGATAAGGTTCAAACACTAAATTATCGGGTGACGTAGCCGTTAGAATGCAAGCAGCTTTCAAAGAACATAATACTGTTTTAATGACCAAATGTGCTGTCTTACCGATTGACCTTGCTAGAACATGTATATTGGCTAAGTACGAAAGAGCAGAGTTATGTTTCCTTCCAGGTACACGTACTAGATTGGCTGATATACTGCGTGTTATAATGCCTACTCTATAATGCAAACAGTGGGTAGGACAACCAATAGGCGTGCTATAGCACGGTTAAAAAGTGTAATAGTCGATTTGACACTCATTACACCAACCTAGAAATTCTCTTTCCTACGAACTTTTTTGGTGATTCGTTAACTAATAGGGTCCTAGAACAATTTCAGCTTTGTTGCCAAGATGGCAACGTTTGGCAACTCTCGTAATCTACATAAATCCAAGATGGCCACCAGAACCCATCTGGAAAATTAACTTTCCAGACACTTACCTTAGAATGATGTATAAGACTTCTTTTTATGGGTTTTCAGGAATGCAGAATCCATTTCTGATGTTAATTTTTTAATTTTAGATCAATGTCATGTCAAAATCAAGATAGCCGTCCAACGCCATCTTGAAAATTAAAATGTTGAACTATTTATCATAGAATGGTGTGTAATGCGTCTTTTTTAGGGGTTTAATGTATGTTGAATACATATTTGGTGTTATCTTTCCTAAATCAAGTCAGGGTTAGGTCACATTTCTATTTGCAGAATCCTTTTGGTGTTGTTTTGAAAAGTCGCAAACTCTTAAATCTGGATGGACAATGAACTTAACATACTGTACACTTATATATAAAATTGTTACATTTAATGTCAGAAGATGGTTTGGTTTACTAATGTTGAGGCCAAATGAACCCCTGGCCTCTGCCTAATACCCGGACCCCAACTTAAATCCCTTTGATCAGGATAATAAATGTTTAATTAATGTAATGCTACTTTTAAAATCCATTATGTAGGAGAAATATTTCTGAAAATACTAAATCCAGTATAAATAGTGATAACTTTCACCCATGCTTTTAAATCAATTAGTTTATTGGAATAAGACTTGTCTACATATGACGGATGAAAGAAAAATAAGAAATAAAAGGGAAAAGTGTTGGTCGCACACAGATTGGAAGGAGGTCGGGCCCGGAAAACCGGTGAGGCTTGTTTGTCATTTGTTGTGGCTAGTTATTATCAAAACCGTTTTGAGGCAACTATGTAATCTTGTACATGTGAGAATATAACTTTATTTTGGTCTGTTGAAAGATTTTCATTTCCAAAGAGAGTTTTCCAGAATTGGTGGATGGCATATTACTTAAGAAGCGAAGACGAATGTGAGCAAGCAGAGGACAGTGAAGTAAGAAGTGGTTGACAGTTTCAATCGACATGCAGCTACATAGTGGAGAATCAACTATTGATCTATGATGAAGGTCAATATTGTAAGTTCAGAATAACTTTACAGTCGACATCCATTATCTCGACATTCTCAGGGACCTTCCAAAAATGTCGAGATATCAGAATGTCGAGATAAACGTTGACAACGGTATACTGACGAATTCAGTGTGTGTTTAACGTTGTAAAATTGTGCATGTTTACCGTAAAAGTCTATGGAAGATGTATGTAGTTGTTCGATCATCATTGTGTGTGTAAACGTGATAAATTCATAAGAGATCGTGGTTTTGATAATAAGCATATCACCATATATTTCAAGTCTAACATGTCTTCAAATCCACTGACATTGATCAAGAATCGCCTATATTTATGCCAAGAAATACACAGGGATTGTGATTTTCACAGCTTGCATCGTGTATACAATGGTTGTCGAGATAGACAACTAAATCAAGGCGTGAAAACATTGTTTGGGACCTAAAAAAATGTTGAGATAAGCGAAATGTCGAGTTACAAATGTCGACTTATACGGAATAAATGTAATTAGGAACAAATTCAGGACTTTATACATACGTCGAGATATCCGGAGTGTCGAGATATCCGATGTCGAGTGTAGACTGTACATGTTTATAGTTGCAAATTATCATATCTGAGTCCTAACCTTATTTAATAATAGCTAAAACATAGCTTACCAATGCTTGTGTCTCCATACACTCCTCCAAGAGGCTCTGCACAGGAACATGTACAAACTAATCCGGATTTCCCTTTTGATGTAATATCAATCTTATAAGATGGACACAAGGACAACTTGGACAGCAAGTGATGTACTAAACGAACAGCCCAGTCAGTTTTAGAAATGGAACCAGAATTGAAACATAGTGCTTCTTCTGCATCTGAAAAAAAACCCGAAGAGAATTTCAAAAAAAGTGCCAGTTACTTCTGCCTAGAATACATCAGTAACATTGGCAGATCATAGACGTTGAATTAATAAAGAGTGCTATGCAGTGTTTGGTCAATGTGAAGTTAAAGTAATATTATACTCATCTGAACATTTTGCTTTATTGTAAGATAATGCTACAAGAGCTTAAATCAACCTTAAAAAGACGCTTGATATGGATTAACCGATGCGTACGTCCTCGTTTTCGTGGATACAGACTAACACATTTATGTTCGCAGACGCTTTTTGCACCAGTCCGACATTCACCAATCTATAATTTATGCATATCATTGTAAATATTTAAACATCGTAAATGTCCGGAAACTCGTTTTACTTCAGCAATTTACACTTCTAAAAAAATATTGTATATGTACATGTATGAATATTTTAACCCCGTTTTCAAAAACATACAAAGGGTCGTATTCAACCCATATTCTTTCATGTATATGAATATTTGTTAATATATAAACTGTCTGTTATACGTTTATTCATTTTCTTTAATATCAAATATGAGCATAGTACTACTTCGGTACTTTTTCTGATATACGTTTTGGTCAAAAGACTCTTAATACATTACTACACAAAGGTTATTTAATCCAATCATTGATAAATCATTTTAAATCAGTTACCGGCCGGGTTCATTCGAAAATCTGATTTCAGTAGCCCAACGATCATATCAGTCTGACTGGCAGCGCATATGCAATCTATCAACAATACACAGTACACATAGCACCACGTATTTCAAGTGTGAAATCAGATAGGGTGTCGTCAGTCACAAGAGTAACATTAGTCAATCAACAAACAGGTAGACAGAAATCTTATATCAAAGCGAAGTCAGTCGCCCGTCAGTTTGGTCACCAAACCGTCCACGTGAACTTTCGACCGTCCTGTACAGAGTGTATACATCGTAAGTGTAATGTTCATGACATATGCCTTGTGAGGCTCATCATAGGGGTTCCAGAGTAATGCCCCTTTTTGAAATTGTCATATTCATATTGAGAAACTGGCGGACTGTACTTTCAGCTCTGCTGGTGGACGTCTCGAGTCTAAAAGACTCGTTGACTACCATTTAGGTGGACTACTCATGCAGTAGCTACAATAATGAGCGATCAGGGATTTTGATATTTTGTTTTGAATCCCTGTCTTGAGTCTTGTCAAATCAAAGATTGTCAAAAAGGCTTGTTGACGACCATTTAGGTGAACTACTCATGCACCTACCTGGTAATTTTTCTTTCAGGAAAGAAAGAAGTTTTGCCAAAGCCAGTTTTCGACCTTTTGATTCTGGTAGTTTATCTGGATTTTCTAAGAAATCCTCTAACGCTGTGAATCCATGGTCAAAAATGCTGATAAGAGAATATCCTTTGCGTGCATTTGCATCCAAGTAAACCTCCTTACACCAACAAGCAGCGTTGCTGAACGACACAGGGAAATCGGCATCGCTAGTTACTATTTTGGAACAGACCCCACCATAGCCGCCATCATCTCGTCCAATAAATGCACATGCTGACCTAAGAGTTGCCATCAGCTTTGAATTAGAATGAAATGAGCGGAATATACAACATTTGTCGTTCGTTTTATATTTTTTTGGAGCTGGCTCGCCACACGCCATTTTGCAGGTAAACAGACGGTTCGCGACTTGTACGGTTCTCACCTAGATGTTTCGCCTATGTCGTTTCGCGCCCAAAAATGGTAGTGAAACATCCTCAGAACCGATTTGATGTGATATCTATATTATGAATATTACTGAATGTTTAATATGTTATATGTTTTCTATACGCAAATGATTATAACAAATGTTGTTGATTGTTTTTATTACAGTTTTTTAAGGATCATTTTATAAGTAACATTAGTAAAAAACATATTTAATTATTTAATTATTATCATTATTATTATTGTTTTTAAATTATTTTATTCTTTAAAAGGCATTAACCAGAGACATAATGCAGTGATAATTCAAACGTTGATTAATTATCTTTTTTTTACATGTATATAAGTGACGAGATCTGGCTAATCTTAGCGAGAGTTTAAGTGCAACAACCATTGTTTTATAATGCATTTAGACGTATGATTTTGTAGTGTTGCCATACAGACTAGATCTTTCGATAGACATGACTATGAACTTTTGTAAACACGCGTTTAGAAAACGCAGTGGGTGAACTTGCTTTTAAAAATGTTGCACCATAGTCAACCGTTAAAAAACAATAACCGAAAACGATTTTATTCGTTGTTGTTTATGCAAGAATAAAATAAAATATGAAAAAGCATTAAGTATCGGTTGATATACAAGGATTTGTTATTCTGATGCTTTGATATTGAATTGTCCCGGAATGAGCATTTGTAAAAACTCGCTCGAACAGCGATTGAGCGCTTGAATCGCCTTGTTTTCGTACACACTTGACCGCTCGTTTAAGCACCGCTAAAAGGTTGTCAAACAGTACGTTTTGGGGGCGAATAAGTAATCATAAACAATCCCCTAGATACCTCATTGTTGATTAAGCTAGAATATCTTTAGAACGGTATATAGATATGTAAACTGAAATACTCATGTATACAATATCACATTTATGGAGCAACAAAAAGTACTATTTAGGACTAAAGTCTGGTATCATGAGAACATATAAAATAACGCATACTTGGAATTGTATATGTTTTAATACGAAATCCTCCACAGTGTCAGTCATTACGTAGTTGGTTTTACTGTATGGTGAATAAGACATACACACCTTCCTATCACTTACCAATTCGCGGATCTCATACTTGAAATACGCCCAGATGGTCTTCAATTGTCGGAATATATATTGAATCAAAATATGTACCTGTATATGCATGTATGTACCTGTATGTACCTGTATATGCATGTATGTACCTGTATGTACCTGTATGTACCTGTATGTACCTGTATGTACCTGTATGTACCTGTAT
>ENA-OREC01002381-OREC01002381.1-marine-metagenome-genome-assembly--contig:-NODE-2381-length-10334-cov-15.041045_pt1 | contig 10334 bp, 3 predicted proteins | sample MGYA00248626_ERZ508543 | MGnify/ENA primary metagenome ERZ508543 (study PRJEB26211, sample SAMN05518279) | marine metagenome | isolation source: Puget Sound, Washington, USA | host: Bankia setacea...
AAACAGTAAACCATAGATGACTGGCCTTTAAACAGTAAACCATAGATGACTGGCCTTTAAACAGTAAACCATAGATGGCTAGCCTTTAAACAGTAAACCATAGATGACTGGCCTTTAAACAGTAAACCATAGATGACTGGCCTTTAAAGATTTGTTATCGTTAAACTGAAATTAGTCTTAAATGTATGACCAAACTCCATGAAAATTAGCTACTTATGACGAAAGCTGGGTTGTGTAAGTATTTGACTAGTCTTAGTTTTGAGTTGTCAGAAAATATGATTGTACTTCCTAAATTGAGTTAACATCAAGTACTTTATATCTGTGCTATGTTTTTCAGACGATACGCTCCAAAGTGTGCAGCTTGCGGGCAGGCAATCACGCCAGTGGAGGTGAGTACCAACAGCAAGTTAGAAAGCTACCTTTGATTTGTCTCAAGTCTATTTAGAATTAAGATAGAATTTAACAGTTTGAGCTAAGAAATAAGATAATGTGAACAATTTTACTAATTCTTTTTTCTGTGCCAATATCAAACAATTGACTAGCCTACCACAGTGACAAGAGTTACTTAATTCTGAGCATGAAGTTGAAAGCGTCAACCTGACCTGCCTTGTAAAATGTGTTAATGTTTGATGCCCAGTCTTTCATATATGCTTTGAATCAGAAATTTCTGATAAACAATGTCAGGTGTATCAGCTCAGAAAAAAATCAAATTATTGTCTTAAGCACAGTTTTCTGCATTGTTGTTGATAATTATATAAATATTAACCATGTAGTTTTTCCTCTTCTGAATTGTACATTTGCACACACAGAATATTCTTTTTGACTTGACCTTTATATTGACCTTTGATACACTCACCTTGACCTTTATATAAGTACAAATTGAATATCGGCAAAAATTAAACAGATTCGCTGGAGTTTGTCTATCTCTTGTTTTATGTTGTTTCTAATTTTACTTTTTCTGTTACCTAGGGTACTGAGGAAACTGTACGTGTGGTATCTATGGAGAAGAACTTCCATGTGGACTGTTATCACTGTGAGGTAAGCATATCCCCCCTAGTTACTAACCACTTTATATAGGTTGTTGAAGTTCTTTCTTACACAAAACTCTAATCGAACATTTCTATAAACCACAGGCTGTACCAAGATGCTTATAGGAGCTGGTGGTAGGACATGAATTCAGGGTGGCTTAGAATATTTCTTTGAAAGTTTGCATTATCAAAAGTTTGTAGATTTTTGATAAATGTTCATGCTTTTTGGTGGGAAATTATATGTAGCCCCAAACATTTTTCAGGGAAATATGAATTCACATTTGATACCTTGCTATGACATTCTATATATACTTATACAAGTACATGTAGATGGGGTGAAGGCAAAAGGGTTCTAAATGCTATTGAATAGGGAAGCAAGTTAGAACCATTTTGCAATTACCCTGTTGTATACCTATATGGATACTTCACAATGCAAATATAAAAACAACATCAGCTACTTATCTGTACTTACATTCTTGTAATTTTATCTTAGACATAAAAATATAATATATTCAAACAGGGGTTGCAAAATATTTGAAATACTATGAAGTCTACATCTGATGTCATTTATTGCTATATTTTAGACAAGGTAAACAAAAAGTGCTAATTATTAAAGTGAGAGTTATATTTCATGTCCTTTTTTGTGTGAAAGTGTTGTGGAAGAGACTACAGGACATTTGAGCAATTACACACTTTGGGCATGAAAAAACCCTTGAATTTGAGATTAAATATCTGTTAGGTCACTAAGTGTACATGAAAAGGGCTGATTGCAAAATAGTTTTGTTTCATTTAATACTGACTTTGGACCTTTTTCTCATTCACACTTAGAAATGCTTTCTTGTTTTTGTTTTTTTGTATTTGGAAGGAAAAAAGCATTAACATTAGTGTAGATGTACCATAAACTATCAGAGAATCATCATCACCATAACTTTTATAGTGTTTATAAATGTTTATGTGCTTAGGATCCGACACAAAAAGAGACATGCAGTGTTAGTTGGTGTTAGTTCTAATGAAAAGAGCTTTGGTTCTAGGAGTTTAAAGCAACAGAGCTTTATGTCATAAGAATGTGGTTGCCTTTTGAACAGTCCTCTAGAGTTCATCACCCAGCTTTGAGAAAAGGGGTGGTCAAAAAGTAATTGAAAAAGAAAACCGGTTAAAAGCTTAAAACTTCATAAAGTTCAACCGAACACATTTGAAAATGCAATGTATAGTTTCATATTGTATATTTTTTATTATGATTTCATAAATTATAAATGCTTGAAGGGTGACGTGTATAGTTTGCGGATGTTTCATGTTTCAGAATCAAGCCATACAGAGATGATGTAATTAAGTAAGCAGACGGCATGTACATATTTTACTTGTGTTTTTTTTTTGCCTGTACTGGATTTTACGTGTTTAGTCTATAAGGAAAACCAATTAATCCGTTACCAAACAAGCCTACACCAACTGTATGTCTCTCTTCTCTCATTTGTATGTTGCCTTGACAAAACAAACTGTAGACTAGCTGTACTTAGAACATTGTGCACTGAGCAATCCAACAGATCCAATATAATCAAGTACTCCATGTGTGTTTTTGAAGATGGTTGTTTACACTTATTATATATTCTTTTTTTTCATTTGTACTGTTATTTCTAGAATGGAAAGGCAAGTTAATACCTGGGAATAGTACTTTTTACTGTCTTTTGGGTGAATATCTTCTTTCCTTTAGTTTTTAGTGTGCAAAATACAGGCACTAGGAGAACTGAATGTTAAAACCTATAGAATGGAATGATTTCTATTGTCTATACTATATACTGCTCTGGTATTCTATATGTTATGTATACAACTCTTTCTCTAATATGTATTTAAGTAAAGACTAGTATGTATGGCTATTATAATAAATGGCAATGGATTTTATTTCTATCATACAAGTCTTTTTTTATCATTTACATCGTAACATGTAATCTTTCGTAAAACATATTTTGGGGCGTGAACTTTTTTTTATACAAAGAATGCCTTTCTGATACACTTGGTTATGCATTTAAAATTAACATTTTATAACATTTAACTGTAACATGGTAGGCTTTTGATTAACTGTGAATAATGTTAGATTGCAGCTAGAGGGGGTGAATGCTGAAGAGGTTTCCATCTGCGTCTGCTAATATCCACTAGCAATTAGAACACTCAAGCTTTCACCCCTTCAACTAATAGTGAAGCTTAATTTTAAAAATGAGCGCTTCATTAGCTTATAAGATACAGTCGTCTAAAGTTTAACATTCAGCTAGTTAGGGATTTATGTTTGTCAAATCTGTATGTTTCACTAGACGGGTCCATAGTTACCAAAATATGTCACCGCTTTTAGATCAATGTTACAGGGGTATTTCATGGTTCACTGTGGGGGAACAATGGTTACTGTTTTGTGTTGTTTGTTTAAATAGTTTGTGTGTTGTTAAATATATCAGGGAACAAAAGCTATTCATGCGTTATTTCTCACTAAAAAAACTAAATTTGCTGAACAGAAAATAATTCAGGATTTTATCAAAAGAATACCTCGGGACATTTTGGTTAATATAGGTGTTTTTTTCGTGTATTTAACATAAATATTTTTTGTTGTTTACTATTCATCTAATTAAACATTCTCTTAATTCAAATTGACTTTATGATAGTAACAATCGTATGATAAATCCAAAGTAGTCTTACTCTGCAGACATCTTTCTCTCTAATATTTAGTTGTCTTTAAGTATATTTGCGTGTGTTTGTTTAATTCTCATTGCCATCTTTTCTATTTATACAACAGTCATTCCAATAAGGTGTGTGTGTTATTTTAGTTGCTATAGAGATATCTTGTACTAAGGTGCTGTTTAATCCAACAAACCAGCAATTCGTGTTTATGTCTGCACTTAGAAGTTGTCTATAGGTCACACTCGAAGGGAGCACCATAACTGACCACTTGACCGCTTTACTGGTGGTCACTCTTATACATAAACCGTCCACAATACAGGATCCAGTGTGTGAAATCATGTTGTCTTTTGGTTTTGTGACTAACACTTCCCATAGGCATAGGATGTACTTTTTTGTTATTTTTCGTTCATTTACTAAAACAATAGATTTTGAGCATTCTGTTACCGCAATGTGTGATTTTGACCATGCCTGAAGTTGAACTATTGAGCATGATGATTCATTGAAGCCCTGTTATGTTAACTCCCTCTTTTTGTTGTAGAATGTTTATCAGAAACCCAGTAAAACATTTAATAGTGGAATTAAAATAGTGTTGTATGTAAAATTTGTGGATATTTCATTCATGAGGCTATATATTGTTGTTGTATGATTTAGTAAAAATGTCATCATGCTAACCTTCTTCATAATCATTCATTCAAACACAGTGAAACTTTAGAAATCTGTACACCTTTTGATGAACTGCTTCCAGTTGAGTGAGGTTCATTTTATAACACTTTTATTCAATCCACTAAGTTATTTTTGTTCAAATTGTGGAGATGTCACAATCTCTGGGTGTGGAGATTTTCACGATTTCACTGTAGTAAATTCATAACAGTTGATGTTTTTTACCATTATGTTAGTCTAAGTTTCCGTGTGTTTGTTATTTCAGGACTGTGGTATGCAGCTGACGGACGAGCAGGACAAGCGCTGTTACCCGCTGGAGGATCATCTCTTCTGTCACATGTGTCATATCAAGCGCTTACACCAGGAGTACCCGGGCGAACAGTTCTACATCGATCCCTATACATTTCACATCTTAAACAAAACGCCTGGCGGTCAACGGGACAGTATAGCCGTCATGCCCGCCACAATGTCCTCGTATCCCAATCTGCCCATACAAACCAGTGGTAGTCATAGCAACGGTATCCGTGGGGCCCCACCATCATTACCTTCAGTATCATCCAATTCTTCTGATGAGCCACCGCCATTACCGCCACATCGTAAAATCACAGTCAACGGGGTAAACGGATTTGATTCGCCGAATTCGCCATACATGAATAAACCAATGCCACAGGTTCCAACGGGAAATCCAAATGGAATGAAATACACAATAACAGATCTATGATGTTTAGCGCTGGATTTTCCAAACTGAAATAGATCAAATGACGTCAAACGATATGACAGAGTAGCTTTAAGTGATAAGGAACAAGTGTAAGATAAGACTGGGTTGAAGACAAAAAATAAGACAATCAGACGTTGCAGCAGACGACATTGGAAAGCTGTGTTCTAGAACATATGCCGTATGCTATTCCTTTCCTCCAACCCTGCGTTAGTGAGTCTGTGTTGAACTAGATGCCAGGTGTCCATTGTTTGGGTAACAGTGCTATTTATTGCAATATAGAAATGGGATCCGCTCTGACACACAATGCTAGGAAACAAATGTCTGCAATTGGGGGGAAAAGAGTAATGACAGACGGTAAACTAGACGCTATCTTACACGCACCTTCTAGAGACAGTATTAATAAAGTGAAAGTGATTTTTATTTTCACTGTTGCATTATGGGATTTATTTTGCTGGAGTTATGTCCCGTTGAAATCTATCAGTGCTTATTATTTTGTATATTATTATACAGCTGGACGATTCTTGTCTCAGAGTGTTGATCTTTCAGCATGATTTTCTCGACTGTGAATACAAAAACTGGAGGGATTTAAAGTAAAACAGACGTTAATGCTTTCTTGCTTGAGTTGCTACTATATCTCAAAACAACGAAAAACCACAACTATTTACTGTTATGCAAAAGTGAACTATTATTAGAAAAATTGTTTGACTTACTTATTGAAGGAAAAGCACTCGACAAACGCTCTAAAAAGTCAAAGCAATGAAATAAGAAGGTAGACTAGTATTTCATAAGTTCACAAGTGAAAGCATTAACAACTGTATTACTTATAACCTACTTCTGAAAATCATTAACATTATTTGTTTCCTCTTTGCTATTTATTATTAATTATATACATTTCATCTGAAACCCAAATCTGCAGTGAGTTAGGACCATAGTTAACTTACCGATGGGGTTGAATGCAAAAAGGTTCTACCTGTTATCTTAGTTAACAATATTTAGAATTGTTTTGCTTTCAACTCTTCACATGAAAGATTTAAACTCCACAATAATGCAAAAACAAACAAACTTCTGTGCTGTCATTATTTGACGCCATATTATATTTGTCTGTATTGGATTGAAATGAAAACACTACATTGGAGCCAAATATTTGACATTTCTTGGAAAACGGAGTATAGAGAAAAAAGTTGAATTTTTCATGTCAACATTTGGCTGAACGTTTAATTGCTGACGTTGCAGTTATTGCTATATAGAAATCCTTGGTATTTTGTTAACTTAAAATGTGAAATCTGAATCTCTATGTCTCAAAACGCTAACAATAATCTCTAAATGATTTTGTTTTCGAATTTAATATGAACTTGAATGTGAAGCTATGGTCTGGTTTAAACTTTTGGTATCCCAACATAACTATCAGTTTGAATAAAATAAAATCCATCGACAAAATTGAGTCATTTAGTAATTGCTAGTTAGATATTATTTTGTGGTTTAAACAAAGATGCAATGTGAACTATAATGTTGTTGTGGTTTTTTTAGCAATAGGTACCTGCAATAAATGTTTGTGTAATAGGTATGGCGTAATCTTTCTCTACATTCAATCTATTATATTGAGGGTTCAGGATGCAATACAGTGAACAATTGATATATTCACTTCGGTTTTTTGCAATGCTTCTTTTCTCTCAATTGTTTATCCTTGAAAAAAAATCTCAACACAATTTGTTTACCCTTACAAAGCAGTGGAGGTAAAAAGAAAATTGGCCGCATAGTTCCAACTTTGGTTCTTTCATTGTTTTCCTTTTACAGAAAACAAGACATTTGTAAACATTTGTCCACCTTCCGAACTATACACGCTATTTTACCTTTTGACCAAGTTTGAATCATATGTTGTCTTCATTTTAGCAAGACAAGGTAGGTTTTAACTGTTGAGATTTAAAACTTCCTCAAAAGTCTAACTATAAGTGGAGATGATTAGTGGAAAAGACAAGATATTCACTTTCAATATATATAACTGTTTTTACATTTTGAGATTGAAACATGCATAGGTTTTCCTTCAAACTTCTACTAGATGTAACATATGAAGTAGTTAATTGATTCTAGAGCATGGTTCAGTATATACAGGTTTTACTGTAGTCTTATCTAGATCACTGTTGTTACAGGGTATCGTACTGGAGTTTTTACATCTTTTCAAATATTATAATAGTCGTGTTTCATTAAGATCGTCATACATGTGTCATATCATCATTAGAGTCATGTTTTTCCCAAAAGTCTTCCGCCAGGCGTCAAGTCATTTAGTCATTACACATATAGGATAGAATGGATTGCTTTTGTAGGTGTGTTCATACGATGTTTTAGAGTGTCATTGATAGGTCTTTATCACTCTCAAATCACCATCTCATAGGCTCCACAAGTCTTCCCTTGCCATTACTTTCCATGTCATTGATACACATTTTAACCTTTTACAAAAATTAATGAAGTTTACCATTTTCTAGAGTGACATTTTGTTCTTGAGATTTATATCAAAATCAATTAGAGCTACCATCTTACAGGCCTACTATTTCTCAAAATTGGTCACATCCATGTTACTGAGAAAAATATATTTTTCTATAAGGTGACATATAACTAACTAACAGTATGCCAACAGACGTATTTGAATATTTAAAGCTTTGAGATCTATGTACAAAAATTGAATGTTTCTGTTTTCATTTGATCAGTTAATGTTACAACTTGCGATATAGACCAATTAATGAACCGTTAAAAATATCGAGACAGGTAGCGATTTTTATATCCAGTAAAAGTACATGTACTGTGTAAAAATGGGCCTCAGAAACATATAACAGTGAAATATCTGAAACTGAAATCCAATGTTTCCTATGGAAGTTGAATCTAGTAAAGATCTGATTTATAAACAGTTTGTGAAAGATCTAATGAATATTCCCCATCATTCACATTTTGTCAAAATCTAGTAATCAAAAGTAATTCTCCACACATTATTATCATCCGATCATTGTGTAGGTCAGGTTAAATATTTGTTCTCATTTTTGTCAACTACATTTAGCAGATCATGACATGTTTTTGTTAACTTATTGTTATTTACTGAAAAACTGAAGTTATGATATGTCAGGTGTTTTTTCGTGTATAATGTCACAGTTGATGGTATATTGTTGTTTTTTGTTGTACCACTAGATCTGCCGATATTTGATTTAGGAATGTAAATAAAACTAATGCTCAAATAACATGTGTTCTTTGTTCATTTCCCTTACTTGTTTTTTGTGCCATCTTTCTCATAACATTTTGCTTTGCTACACATGATTCAAACATTTTGAATGCTAAAGAATGTGATCAGTTTCTTTATACAGCATCACTATGAACCCTTTCATCCCTTGAACGACTGCTAGTAAGACCAGCTTTTACTCAATGGTAGTGTGGTCCTTCTGTGAGATGGTTCTATTTGTGGTCCTTCTGTGAGATGGTTCTATTTGTGGTCCTTCTGTGAGATGGTTCTATTTGTGAATCCTTATATAGAGAAGAAAAACATGTCTTTCTCAAATATGTCTTATTGTGACATTAGTACATAAAGCATTACATTCAGGCTTAATATAATTAAGGAGCAAACAATACACAATAAATTGTCCATTGAAAAGTGGTCTCAATAGATGGGTGGACTATTTCAGAGCTCTACCATTCTGATTATAATAAATTCATGATAAAGTGTATGCAACACGTGTGCTTATTAAAACATGATTGTACTTGTTAAGTACATGTCTGTGTTTGTACAAATAGCACATAAACCAAGAAGTAACATTAGGACATATATGGAAACTTTGTAAACTCATATTTAAGGCTGGCATTTTATGCAAACTATGACTTTAGGTGCCGATATACGATATCTAAACAGTTATTAGAAAAGGGGGGACAACTACAAGACAAATTACACTTATGCTTTACATGTTTAATTTTCTTTTCTAACATACAAACAAACCTGGCATTACATTTTATATATACATAAATATAATCAGGGTAGCATTTAAGGATTTGAAACAAAACACTAACAATTGTATTTTTCAATAACATTTGATAGCAAACAAAAAGTAACAATGTTCTTCGCCCAACACAATCGGCCATTATTTCAAACAGAAAACTAAATAATATAAACACTTAGGGTCAAGTGTATCTAAGCAAGATCAACTGTTTAATTCAAGAGTACATTAAATTTTCCAAATCAATTTCTCACTCATTAAAAGCCATAGCAAGGGAAGTTTTAAGACAAAATCTTATGGCAGATCATTGAAATTGCTAGGGTTAATTCAGTCAACAAATATAACCAAACTATATATTTTTCATTACTTGTCTAAGCTTGTTTTCAATGTAACTTAGCCATGTTGAATATATATATGTATCAATATCTCACATGTGTTGAATATATCTCTAGCGTGGGAATTTGAGAAACTTGTAAAAGACGTGTAACATGTAAAAACCCTTCATCCATGGATTCACACTGAAGACACATGATTAAAAGAACTGTATACTCATAATTTTATTATTAACTTTTTATGAAGCTTTTTTAGGAATGATAAGAAACCTCATCAACAGCTTGATTACACTCCTGAGTAACAATTGACACAACAGAAGACAGAGTTCCTAAAATATTAACACAAGGCTAAACCTTTACACATGATCTTAATTATTAACAACCGCACCGACCAGTTTGTAACTTGATTGTGTCAATGCTTTGTACTGTTAATTTATTTCTATACACTACAAAATTGGTTCTTGTTATTCATTTTTTTGTGCTCCCCTTTTTACATATATTTCCTGTGCCTATGATTAATTAGGCTTACAGAGAACACAAATCAGATCAATATTGGCAAGGAGTAAAGTTTGACAAGACAATATAAAGTTCCCTCATCCAGCTTTCCTCCTAGCTGTTAGACATTGGTTGACAACTTCAAGTAGATGGGAGTTCTCTAGTGCAGCAGTAACCCTCTCTTTATCAGCAAGTTGTTTATTTACTGAAAGTGTTTAAATTAGAGAATTCAAATACATAAGAACAATTCAAACAATGTTGGTGAATGGATGGGGGGGCGGGGGGGTGTAAGAGTTATAGTTTTCGAAGAGTTTAAAGTACATCTGGTTGAAACTAAATGCTATTCCGGGTGCTTTAGTTGTAGATTAATTGTCATGGATCATTCAAACCATAGGTAGTTAATGATTTTGTTATATACTTCCAGTACGTAATACTACAATATAAGAACAGGAATACTTATAAACAACTATAC
>ENA-OREC01002382-OREC01002382.1-marine-metagenome-genome-assembly--contig:-NODE-2382-length-10334-cov-14.943258_pt1 | contig 10334 bp, 5 predicted proteins | sample MGYA00248626_ERZ508543 | MGnify/ENA primary metagenome ERZ508543 (study PRJEB26211, sample SAMN05518279) | marine metagenome | isolation source: Puget Sound, Washington, USA | host: Bankia setacea...
TTTTCCAGTGCAATCCAGTAATAAAAGTCAATTACAAACGATTAAAAGGCGTGCCTATGGATATCAATAAAATGCACTTGGTTTTACATCAGAAACGGTTAAAATCTTGTTTTTTATTTTCCATCTGTCAAAATCTAGCACATTGTATAGCCAAATATCATGAAAATATCAAAGTAATAAAACAGTTATTGCTTGTACTTTTAACTTTTGAACACTGTTTGATATAACGTTGTTCCAATAAGATAGAGAAGTACTTTTTGGGGTTGAATTGCCAGCTTGTTGTCAAATGTCACAACTTGTGGTTGGTCTTTCACAACAACACCATTTGCAGCTGCATTTAGTGTTTTTGTATTAATAATAACTGTCATTATTATGATATGGCTTTGTATTTGAAGAGGTATCTTAGTACACAACAGTTTGGTGGTTGGGAGGTTGTTTTCTAGTTGTTCAAACATGACACTTTCAAAGGGAAACCACTGTTAATACCTTGTGATGTTATTTGGTAGTATTTTGCATTGTAGTATAGTTAATAGTAATGTACACAAAGATCCAAAACCTAGTGTTAAAAAGGTATAGAAAGCACCCAAGAACCTCTAGATAAAGTGCATCAAGTCCCCCTTTTTTCAATCACATAATATTAAATAGAGGAGAAAATAACGAAAGGGGAAATTTTATGATCCAGATGAATTTGTTTATTTTTATTTGGGTGATTGTATCTATAGGTTGAGAGTTAAAATAGATACAAAAGGACAATAACAACAAATTTACAATAAACTGAAATTCTTAAGATATTTGTAGAATTTGTTTATTGGTTTCTGTGGAAAGTTTATCAAATACAGAATTAATCTTAGCATGATGGTCTCCATGGCAACGTAATTTTCCATGACAACAGTGTTTTTCTTTAATTTTAATGGAGGAATTGAAACTGAGATGTCAAATAACAAATAACCAGATACAGAGATGAGGCAGAAATGAGGGATGAGAGTGAAAGAGTTCTAAGTGCTATTGAATAAAGAAGCAGATAGAACCCTTTCACATTTATCCCTGGAAATATTGTCTTGTCTTTATTACATGCTATTAAAACTTGGAAATCTGGAAATTTGAGAAGACAAGTAAAATACAGACAAACACGATTTTCTGAGAAAATGCAGACATTATTTATAGAGTTGTCTATTTTAAAGAGAAATTTCAGAAAATAAAACATTGAAATTCCGGAAGAAAACAAAATAAAGCAAAATTAAATATATAAAAACAACTGGAAAAACATTATGTCTGATGTAAGTCTTTTGAAGGTTTTGGAAATAAATGTTGTAAATTAAGAAAAAACAGCCGAAATTAAATGAGATAACGCCATCTGCCATTTGCTGCAATGAATAAAAAACATTGAAATAAACCAGGTTTCTGTGTGTGAATAAACACAGAATTTGGAAAGCTTTGATTAATATTTCAAGTATTGCTGGAAAATGTTTGTTGCAAAATAGCTTTTCTTTAAGTCAAAAGAGAACAACAACGAAACAGTTTAAGGCAAACAACTTTATCATGTTATTTAAAGGATGAATGCAAATGGGTCCTATCTGCTTCTTTATTCAATACCACTTTAATTCTCTTCACTTTCTCCTTTTATATTACTTTTTTAAGTTGTGTGCAAATCTGGAGTTGTCCAACTAATTCTTTCATGTTTAAATGCAAAGAATGGCGTAGTATTGGTTTGTGTCATCAAGGAGCTCGGTCAGGCTATTTTGGGTCATGCTGGTTTGCAATCAAGATACTGCGTAAATTATAAGGCATTAAATCATCAAAAACAAACAAATACCTATAAAGCAGTGCTCAATGTTATTCTCTAGATCTTTGAACAGTGAGGTCTTAGATAAGTGTTACTACCCATAAAGCAGAGAAATTGAGGCAATAACCTTTCATGTTAAATGACCCAGTTGTCTGTTGGCTACAAATAAAGATTTTATCATCACTGGTAAAAAAGACACAATTTATGGGCATCATGATAACTAAGCTATGATTTTTTGTTATCTTTATTTACTTCATTTTTTTCATGATATTTTAAAAACGAATAGCCTGCCATTGCTAATAATTTTAAACAACAAAACATTAAAATAGGCATAAAGTAGTAACAGCAATGTACCACATTATGAACAAAGGATGAGAGAATTTAGGGCCCATGTTCAAAATGTTCCCCATGTAGTCTGTAAGATAAGGGTGTTGTATCATTAGATATCTGATGTAAACTAATATGCCCCGGTAATCGCCATTAAGAAGTCATTGACATTTTGTAAATGAAGTGTTGAACAATGTGTTAGACTGTCACACGTTTATTGTTAAGAAGTATTAAATAACATCAACGATAAAGTAACACATGAAAGCAGGCCAGTGTCGCCAGAATCATAAATCAGTTGTGTCACAATGTTTTTATTCTGTGTTTTGTGATACCTTATAGATTCTGTAATTTGTTACCGTAGATTTCCTAGTTTTTACAAGTTAGCTCAGTTTTAAAATATAATGCAAAAAAAGCGCCCAGTTTAAAATGGTTTCACTTTAGATGGTATTGCTTTTGTTTTATCCTTGGAAAATTTATGGCCGCAATTGTTTGCTATTGTGAGCAATGTTTATTTATACACAAACATCCGTTTCACCACATGAATATACTGGTGCATTGTATAAATGGTGGTAACAAGTGCATATGAGTATCTATACTAATAACAGTTGTGGAAAATTGTTTACTACATTAATTTGGGGTAGTGTTTTTTGAACCTTAAAAGAGGACCCGTCATTTTTGTCTTCCGAGGTCATTTTTGAGTCATATTTACCACAGCCTTGCGTGTCAACATGATGTTTTATCTATTTTGTGTGTGTTTGATTGTATGATAATAGTATAATGCTATTTTTGTGGTATACTTGTACTATTTATGTGGTTTATTTGACTATTTTGCGGTAAAATCTACATTATTCTGTTTGTAAAAAATGCCGTCTGAAGCCCCGGGTAATTGTTGGGAAGTCGTCACCATTGTTGATAGAAGATAACATGAAGAAAAATGAATTTGGTGACAATATATAGAAAAGTTTTGTTCTGGAGTCATGGTTGTTTTCTAAAACTTGTGATTGCTATCTATTTGTTTTCAGGCAAATCCGATTAGCTGATTGTAGGATTTTGTGAGAGTTATGTCTAAGGTGGTTATGTGTGAGTTAATCTTTCACAGTGTCTTTCTTTTTGGCTATTTTAGTGAGTCAATCAATATTTACATAATCACTAGTACAGTTGGACATTTCCTATGGTTTAAAACTTGGCTGTAATGAGGAAGAATCTCATACCTGTCCTCATCTTTGTATTGTCTGTTCATGGGACAAAGCCTAGTGATGCATGATACCTTGACCTTGTGGTGACCTTGACATCCAGATGACCTTGAGCTATTGATACAAAAGTGCAAAACTCAATGTAAGCACCAGACCTGGAGCAGAGACTGGAATCTGCTGAGTGTCCCGTTTTCAATTAAATCATTCATTCTTTATAAATTTCAAGGGCTGAGTGTGAAAGGGTTCTATGTGCTTTTGTACTCAATAGCACTTAGATTCTTTTTGCATTGAATCCATAATAATGAACTTGTCTGTTTTCAAGTTATATTCCTTTTTATGCAACTTGATAGATTTAGTATCTAGAGGCATGTTGCACAATGTTTATGATGACATCTTTATTAACACCTGCGATAAGGTAATTAGAGAATAGTATGAAGTTCTGTCCACTTATATATTACACAGACAGTGTTAATGTCATAAACACCACTGTTATTATTTTCGATTTTTTTCGTTAGGTTGCTTGAAAACGTCTTATAACACCAGCAATCTTATCTTGAAATATTATACAGACACAAAGAGCTTTAAGTTATTAAAGGAACAGTCAGTGCTTGAATTACTTTTGGTGCAAAAATGCTTATAAATTTCTTTTCATAGTTGGCCAATCAGTAATATTTATTTGTGATTCCAATGATCAAACTTATTCTGGAAATTTGAAAGCTTTATATCATTTTTATTTAACAAATTTCTAATAATGATAACTAATTCTTGTGCAACACAGACCCTACCGTTTGTGTTTATATTTCTTACTTTTCCCTTTGTATATAAAGGAGACAGTTTTGTTTGTAAAGTACAATGCAATTTTTATGCAGCATCATTGTATATCTTTAAAGTTTCCCCTTGACATTATTTTTTCCATTGTGACAATGTTTACAGCAGCATATGATGATAAGAAATGGATCTTTTCCTTGCCTACTTAAACATAACGGTTGCATACAAATTACGTTATTGTGTGTACATGTTTTCCTTTAACCAAGGTTGTGAATTAATATTCATGAGCAATTCCCTTTGAGGATAAGGTCAAGGTTGCCATGGTAATAAACGTCTGCTGCATGATATGGCAAGGTAAAATATGATTGAAATTTGAATGATGCATTCTTTTCAAGATCCTGATATTTGAGATAGTTAATGATGTATGAAAGATAGCATTTTTTGGTAGAAATGTTAGATTGTAACAGGTGACTGCATGGGACTCTGCTGGGTTTTATAGCTATACATTTTACAAGATTGTGCAAGGATTTCATGTACAGTATATTGAGAGGTGAAAGTGAAAGGCTTCTTAGTGCTATTGAATAAAGAAGCAGATAGAACCTTTTTGCATTCACCTCTAGATACACATTGCAAGTTTGTAGCATCCGGAATAACTCTTTTTTATGGTTTTGCTTAATTCAGTCTATATTTTCTGATGTTTAAAGATAGATTTACTTGAACTATTTGTTTAACTATTCTGAGTGAGTCAAAGTTACGTTTATTAACCTCAACAAGTCGATACGTACAAAGATTTGTCAGAATTGAGGATATACCGATACTCAAAATATCTTGAGCAAGAATATAAAAAAAACAGTTACTTCCAAGAGTTCAAAGTATCACAATTTTGAAGTTTTACTTTCTGTGCAGAGAACCAAATAGTAATATTTTAGTTATCCAATCAAAATCTACCCTACATATTAGCATAAACAGGTAACATCTGTAAATGTTACTTAACCATTGCCTATTTCCCCTTGCTTACTCATAGTAGATTTAAATAATTAGTCAAACAATTATATAATTATAAAATTTAATGAAGCTTCAAATAACTGGGTTTTTTTGCTTTTAAACACTGTGTACAACAATTAGAAAGTTATGTCTGGTGACTAAACACTGCTAGACTTTTGTTTTGATTTATTTTTTGGCAAATGTTTCCAGTTTTGGACAAATTTTATGGCCATTATAGAAGCAGGGTATCACATAACGGGAGCTAAGTACAGTTTTTATGGAAACATTTGTATTCTCACAACATGCCAAGTGATTTATTGGATTCTGCTTTTTTTCAAGGCTGGAGTTAGAACATTTGGGGTTTTGATAAAAAAAGAGAACAAATTGGGTTCAGTAAATTGTTACTCATATGTGCCTATAGTTATTCTTAGAATTCAGAATAGCCTTCTAGTATATCATTTGGACCAGTTTGGGAAAAGAAAAGTTTTGAAGACCATTAAACTTTCATTGCAGAAGTTGGTGAATCAGTCACTACTGGGTGGTACAAGATGAACTTATACAATAAAGACAAAAGAAAGCATGAGTCATCTGCTTGAAACACCTTAAAAGCTGAAATAAGATAAACAGGAAAATATGTATGTGTACACAGGTAGAAGTTCCTCTTTGGGGGAAAATGGAAGAAAAACCATACTTTATTATTGCTTTCTCTCTTTCCAGATGTTAAACAACATCACTAATGACCTTGACCTGCTGTTGGCTGAGTTTTGTGACCTTCCATATCCAGACCAAGGAGAACCCCCACCTACCAAGAACAAACCAATCAGAGCTCAAAGGTAAGTTTGTTGCTTTGGAAAATATTTAGTTGAAACATCAGGATGTTAACAAAACAGTTCTGTGCTATGGAAAAGTTTGTTGCAAAAGGAATAGTTTGTTGCTATGACAACTATTGGTTGCTATGACAACTATTGGTTGCTATAGGAGCATATTCATACTAGATTCTGCTGTGAAAAGTGTCTATAACATGGAATTTATATCATCACATGTTTAAAGGCATCAACACTTGTTGGCCAGAATTATTTTTTTAAACAGTAGAAAAATGAAGGGTTATTGACTTCCTAGAAAACATGATTTAAAAGTGGCCGGGACTAGGTATAAAACAACCACACCTTTACACTATGAAGTACATGTATGTTGTATTTGTCAGTTCTCTACTTTAGAAATATACATTATAGACTAAGGCCTGTCATATAGATGGCTTTGTTTGTAAGCTAATAGGCTAGGAAAGGAACATTCTAACTGACAATAATGGTTGCCATGGTAAAAAAAATGAAGACAAAAAAATGACCCAAGGTAAATCTGTTTGGGCACTTAAAGGTGGAAATTTGTTGACTAGTTGTTTCATGTGCTGTCTGTCCTCTTATGAACAGATATAGTGTTAAGTATAAGCTCAAATGTCTACCTAAAATAGATTATGATCAAAATATGGATTGACTTAGTGGAGAGAAAATGTTTGGCTGTTTGTTGTCAGTTACTTGTTCAAAACCAGGTTGTGATACATATTAGACACCAGGTTTCAGTTTATGCATTGCCTTTTATGTCTGCAACTATTAAATGTAAGATGTATTGTAGGGCAGTGTATTAATTTTATCATAATGTCAAGGGCTAAGTCCCCGCCGAAAAGCAGGTAAATTATGGGCATACAGTCATAAGGCTAAAACTCCACCGAAAAACAAAATTGTTCACCACTGCATAAGGGTTGTGGCTAATTGTTTTCTTAATGTAGGTATAAGCTGTACATGTTGATGTGCTTTTTATGGCCAGGTACATTTTATAAGAGATGACAGATGTTTAGAAGGACTAAGTGTCTAGTATACATAAATCATAACATTAACCATGAAGACAGCTCAAACTTAAGAAAACTTTGGGACTAACTGTGACAAAACATGATGATATTTATATGGATTAAAGTAGGCTTTGGAAGGATTTTGTGGCTATAGATATACAGTGAGTTTTTAAACTTTCCTTTGTCTGGTTTATCTGCCAAATGGGTCAGGGTGGATGGTTTTGTTTGGGCTCTAAAAAATGATGGAAAGTTTAAACCTGGTTGAGGTTTCTATTATTTGCTGGTAATTAAAAATGTTTGGGAAAGATAAATTGTTTTTGAATTTATGTATTGTGTACTGGGTGGAGGGCTTATTGATTAGTCCAGGGTTTAGGGTTTAGGGTGTTTAAAGGGAAGTGTCATGTGTTGTGTTGATGATTGAATTACAATTAATTTGATTAAATTGTGCAAGACCTGTCGCTAACAAGGCTAAATTAATTGATAATCTATGGCCTCGAATTTGATTTAGTTGATCTTGATAAATGAATAGTACTTAACCATTGTTGAATTGAACTGGAAATACCGATAAAATGAAGGCTGAATCACAATGAACTTGCAGTTTTCATTCACAGATTTAAAGATCTTGCCTTCTATGCCCAAAATGACACTTATTACCCTTTTTGGTGGCTTGTGAATATATGCTGCTATCTCTTTCTAAATGTTGCAGACATGGGTTTTTTTCTCTTTGTAAAATAGAGAAACAGGTCACAAAGTGTGTGGGTTTTTTGCACAAGTAATTAGAGTATCAAGTACTTTATAAATTTCAAGTACTAAATTCTTAATGAAGAAACTGGTACATACATCTTCTAACATCTTTACAGACATTCTCTAAATATTATTCTACACCCAGTATCATGTTTTTATCTTGCATTTTACACTGTTGATACATACAGTATGTCAAGTGCAAAGCAGCAGACGACAAAACCTTCTGTAATTGATGACAGGAAGTGATAACATTTTTATTCATTCAGGTGCACTGCTGGTGTTGTGGTTGCATTTGTGTTATAATTGTGTCTGCAGATACCTTTATATGTCGTCTGCTTTGGGGGAAAATGCGCCAAAAGGTACAAGAAAGCCTTAAATGTGCATTATAAGGCAGTAACTTATTACATTTTTATTCCCTTTTGATAGCAGTATATTTCTGCATGCTGATAAATTAGGTATGTTTGGTTTGACAGCAGAATACATTTTGTCATTTTTTGCAGCTCACTGGTTTACAGCATTTTTGCATTAGGGTTCAAATAAGGATGATAGATATGATATGCCATGTGACCTGTAACTGGTGATCATATTTTATGGTTAACAACAGGCTACAACATTCTACTGTACACTTTGTTGTTTGGTGCATTGTATTTTAGTCAGCATGATCGACTGGTAGAAATGAAGCTACAGCACATTTTAGGAGAAATAGTTTACCTAAATAGTCTTGAACCATATGACTGTTCACTTTGGATTGTTGCTTTCAATTTATAGGAAAAATTGGTTTCTCTCTCATTCCTATTCATATTCGTATTATCAAGAGTACTTTTGTGAAACTGGTTTTGACTTAATTTAGCCATTCTGCCATCAAAGTAAGGTGTTAGTGTTCAAGCTCTGTTTGTATGCATCAGACTACACCCAGAGGACATATCAGTAACCAATGGACTCATTTCCTGTTTGTTTCAAAATACGCTAGGAAAGGATTTAATGAGACAATTTAATATCAAAATATAAATGTTCCAGACCAAGAATTAAACATATCAAAGGAAAGGTTGTAGGTTGGGGACCACTTGTGTGAGGTGATTATACCATGCCTGTGCTGTAACATACACAAAACTTTGTCAGTGTACAGTAAATCTAAATATGGCAAAAACAAAGTAAATGATGATACCAACTAGACAAAAAATATTTTCATGAAAATGCGGCTAACTGTCTGTCCCCAAAGGGCAAGATGACGTTTCATTTTATGACACAAAAACAATCATAAATTCTAAACAAGGTATATAACCAAAAGTGTTGTTTTTTCACCACACATATTTTTTTAACCTGAACTATTTCTAGTCCCATCATCATCATTTACTCAGATTTTCAGATTTTGTTTGTTCTAAATACAGTGAAATCTAACTCACTTACCAGCTCAAAAATAATGAATGATTGTCTGTTGTCCATGGGGTGTTGAACTTTGTACATGTAGCTTGTTTTCCCCCAAAACTAATGGACTTAAAGGGTGTATGCACATACCCAAACTCTCAAAGTCTCAAACTCCCCCAAAGTTCAAGTCATTCAAATTAACTTGCCAAACATGATCCCTATGGTGTGTGACATGTTTGGTGAGGCCCAGCCCAAGAGTATCAGAGTTATATCCCTTTTTTCCAAACTTCTTATGTATCCATATTTCCTTATTTTCTGTGACAAAGGAGGAATAATGGATATATACACTCCTCACAATTAGTGCTTATAGCTCTAGCTTTAAAAAGGATCTATAACTATATTTATTTTATAATGGTTAATTGGTCATGGCATTCTGCTGACTATGCCAATATACTTTGAATTGGTAACTATATCAGACATGGTAAATAATGCTGACAGAAAGATTTATTTGAAATTCATAGATCACTTTGCTTAGCACTGCATGTAGATCAGCCATAAAGTAAATAAGTAATAAAGTTAATAAGATCCTTTGAAAGACTTGACAGTAAATGCAAGGTGGTCCTGATTATTGATTGAATTATGCGAGAAGAGCGTGTACATTAACTATATGATAATACTTTTTAAACCAGAGTAACAAAAGTCTTTAGATTCTCATCACAATGTTTTGATATAATCATATTTGCCCATAAGTAATATTAGCCCAAATGGTTTATGAATAAATTAGCATATTAACGTCAGGTTTTGCCCGAGATGTTGGTTAAGTGGTTAAAGTGAATGGGCTGTTGTAGTGTGATTAGTAATGAATGTGATGAGTATCTAGTTAACGTGACGGTGTTTTCAATTGACGTAGCTTCAAACGACAAACTAGCTGTGTACATGTCCCAGCTATAACTAGACGGAAAGTGGTTGGACCGGACACTCAATAAACCTCGACGTGCAAAAACATATGACGTCATTCACTGATCGACGGCGAGAAATAATGAATGGTCAGATAGGCAATTAGTATGTGATATGTTTATGATCACTAATTTGCGACACTAGAGATTTTATCATTATTTAGGGCAGAGACGTTGTAAATGAAGGTGATCAACTGTCAAGGAAAAGATGAAGGATGTAAAGTAATGGATTGTTTTACTTTAAATGTGTGGTGTAGGTAAAAGAAACAAAGATATGGTTTGCCTCTCTAGGTTGTCATGTGAACACAAATAAAATAACTATCACTAGAAAGAAAACGTGTTGGAGTTTATGTACATAAGAAGTTTTGTAA
>ENA-OREC01002383-OREC01002383.1-marine-metagenome-genome-assembly--contig:-NODE-2383-length-10331-cov-13.697972_pt1 | contig 10331 bp, 4 predicted proteins | sample MGYA00248626_ERZ508543 | MGnify/ENA primary metagenome ERZ508543 (study PRJEB26211, sample SAMN05518279) | marine metagenome | isolation source: Puget Sound, Washington, USA | host: Bankia setacea...
TCATGCTGATTTAAAGTCCCTCTTATTCTCATGCTGATTTAAAGTCCCTTTTATTCTCATGCTGATTTAAAGTCCCTCTTATTCTCATGCTGATTTAAAGTCCCTTTTATTCTCATGCTGATTTAAAAGTCCCTTTTATTCTCATGCTGATTTAAAGTCCCTTTTATTCTCATGCTGATTTAACGTCCCTATTTATTCTCATGCTGATTTAAAAGTCCTTTTTATTCTCATGCTGATTTAAAGTCCCTTCTACTCTCATGCTGATTTAAACATTAAACATTTAGTGCCCTTTACAGAAATGAAGGTCAGCCTAAAAGTCCTGTAAACTATTGCAATCCGGCAGAGGTACCATTAATTTAAACTCTTTAATTAATACTGCAAACTATGGCAATCCGGCAGAGGTACCATTAATTTAAACTCTTTAATTAATCCTGCAATTCTACTGAGTTTATTCAAAGATCACGTCAGGTTTTCCATAGAACTGGCCAGCTTACTTTTTTGAGGAAATATTCATACTGCACTTTTTTTCCACTTGCATAAAACTTCTGAAACTGTGGAAAGTTTTTTAGAAATAGTTAAAGATGATGTGGCTTTTCTGTATTTTATAGATATCTAGACAAAAACGATATGTCAGATATGTCTTTTAAAGTATAACAAGAAGTCGGACATTTGGTTTGTTGCTGTTGGTGGTCAATTGTGACACTTTATTAATTTTTTGGAGGTCATGCAAGGAACCTTCTTGAGAAATTTTATTGAAGTTGGAATGAAATTGTTGATAGACGAGCACCAATTGGAAAAGCACAATGCTAAAAAACTAAACAAAATGGTATGCTGTGGAAAATCAATTATTTCTTCTATATGATGAATGATGCATACCATTGCTGTACATTTGTAAGACTTTTTGACTGACTCTTTCCATTATAACCACTGAAACTAGATGAACTCTGTCAGAAAACTATTGTAACATTTCAATACATACAATATCAGATTAGTTTGTTTATTCATGACATCCAAATATCTGTTCATAGACAATTTTCGTAGAGCTCTGCAAGCTAGACAAATTTATGACCTAACTTTTAATAGATACAAGACAGGTCTATCCACATTTGTATTGTTAAAGACTAGTTGTAAGGGAGCCAAGTGAACTAGAACCCACAGTGATGCCTGTACGTTCTCTACTGCACCTGTTCTCTATTCACCATCACCTGTATTTTGACAACATGATGTAATACATAAATCAACTACTGAAGACACAAAGAAGAAACTACCTCTCTCAATTGTGTCTGTTGCTTTTAACAAGTAAATGCTGCCTTTTTATCTCAGGCATACTGACATTTACTGCATTCAATATTAGATACATGTGTTGTGAGTTTGGTTGAACGCACTTTTTCTACAACAAGATATTGCAAGAGTTGTAATTGCAAAACGACTTTACGTGGGCTTTTTTTTCTCCCATTTTTTTCTACACATATTTTAGCAATTATGCTTCACTGTATGTGTACTTGAACTGTCTTACGATCATCTAAATGCCTTTCTGTGGTAGCAAAAGTTTAGTAGATCCAATAGATGGTTAAACTTTGCATCACATTTAAACACATTGGTAGGAAATTAAACAATGGAATTTTGGGGGTAAACCAAATAGAACCACTATACCAGTGAGCTTGCTTTGTTAAGATATTTTTCTAATCATGGTAGTTCTAATGAGTTTCATTCAGGTGTAAATTTATGTATTTCCACCAATATAAATAAAAGGTTACTGTAACTCAATAAAAGGTAAAGAAGTGAACATCTGATATTTGGTTTCTCAATCAAATGTAGTATACATTTACTGAAAGAATGTTGCTTCAGGGGGTGAATTTTTCATGTGATTTATATGTTTGTGCATGGATGACATGTATCATAACAAAACTTATTGAACACAAGAAAAACTGCAGGATGTATCTAGGGTGAACCATAAGAGTTTTAACTTTACATCTTACATCAGATCATTCTATACCAACCTGGTTTCATATCGTCCCCTGATTCATCCTCACTCTGAAAGTCATACATGTCTGTCTTCTTAGGTTTCTTCGATGGAATCTCATTGGTTGAACTCTTCTTTGTAGCAATCTCATTGGAGGAAGAGGGTGTTGGCGGAATTGAATTTTCATTGGATGGATTTAATAAGTCAGATGAATTTTGATTGGTTGTCACAGCAGTTTTGGAGGGTGCATCAGATTTTAAACATACAGTAGCAGGATCATTGTCATCAGTAGTTCTTATTGCTTTAGGTTTAGGTTTAGGTTTTTGCTGCAATGGTGAATTTAATGGAGTTTGCTTTTCATGAAAAGACGATTCAGAATCACTAAACTGGCCAGTAGTGTCTAAATCTTCACTGGCCTTCACTGTGTCGTCTGCTTCCACACTTTCTGCTTCATGTTTTATACTAACAGACTTGTCACTATGGCCTTTAGGAGTCAATTTATCATTACTATTAGGTTTAGCTGAGGATTTTGGAGACACGAGATCATTCTTTACAAGTTCAGGATGTTTCTTTTTCATGTGAAATCTAATGGAAGCTTTCTGGCGACACGTATATTCACAGTGTTCACATTTCAATGGCTTTAGATCTTGATGAAAAAGCATGTGTACTTTCAAAGAATCAGCTGTCTTGAATGCCTTTGTGCAGGTCATAAATGTGCAGAAATGAGTTCGATTATCTGAAAACAGAAGAAAAATAGTTACAATACTACCAAATAACCAAACGTACAATAACAGGTAACTTAAGCAGCATAAGCTACTGCAACTTGACTCCCCAGTCCTGTCAGGGAAAAGCAATAAAACACATACATACATGTACATGAATAATAGCTAGCAAGTTTCTTTAAAACGATAAACAACATACTTAATATTAATTTCATTAGCATGTGTATTGCAACTTTTGTATCATAGAGTTAGAAATATGGTACATGTATGTATGGGGTTTTTCTCCAGAAATGTTTTACTATAGTATTTATAAGCACTGTTGATATTCTGGATTAAGCAAATGTATTAAAGAGTTGCACACATTTCACCTAACATGTCACTGTGCTTCTAGACATTGCATTCTAGCCAAATGTCTTTCTTGACTTGTCAGGGGTTGAATTTAACACACTCTTTATTACTAGCCCAATGGATTACTACAGTCCTGCACAAATTGTACTAGCCAAGGATTCTAAATATTTTGACTATTTCAGGATAGCATCTAGCATTTAAAAATAAGGCGGGACTGTTTCACTCTTAAAATGAAAGATAGAGGGTCTGAAAAGAGAGGTACTATCATATTAAGTCATCTATAAAAAGTTTTACTGGCAGCATTGACCTCTTTTCAGTGTCCTAATTTACTCAAATTACTGTTTTGTATTTGATTTTGATGACCATATAAATTTGAGCGATTTCGAATTTTTATGTGAGACTCAAGCAATCTCACTGCCTAGATATAACCCTCAGCTCTTGTTTGTATGCTTTGACATTTGTTTTCTACTAGTCTGAAGGACTACTACTAGTACCATAGATGAATGCCTACTAGTACTAATCCAGTGGGTTTTCATTAGTCTGGGTTACAGGACTAGTGCTAATTTCAACCCCTGCATGTTTATAAATATAGAATTTATCATGTCTTTACTGAGGACTGGTACTCATCTTTCTGTAAATACTGCATCCTTATGGAGAATCGAAAGTAGGCAGAAAGAACAAAACTAAATGTGAAATAGATTTAAAAGATTCAAATCTAAAAAAAATTGTGTGGACAATATTTGGCTTTAGACACATCTTATGCAGTATTTAAGTAATAAATAAAAACAAAATGGTTTCAATGTTACAGCTTTGCCAGTACAATGCCGGACATGTCTAGATTACATTACCTTTGTGTGCATCCATGTGTCTGTCTAAATGACATTTCTTGTAAAAAGCCATGTCACATTCTTCTTCTGTACATTTGTAGTTTCTTGGAGCATTTTGATGGGTTTCATTCAGATGTAGAACTAGTGACCGTTTTGTCTTAAAACTTTTCTCACAGCCTTCAAAATCACAGGGGAATGGTCTGTCTGTTTGATGTGATACAACATGTAGCTTCAGACCATTCATTGTTTTAAATGCTTTGTCACAATTGTCTTTCTCACATTTGTACGGCCTATTTTCTGAATGCAGTTTTAAATGTCTATGCATATTGTCCTCTGTGAAGAACATTTTTTCACATTCAAAGCACTTGATACTCCTTTCACCACGCTGTTCATGTATATGACGAATATGCTTTTTTAAGTTTGCTTTATAGTTTGACTTGTAGTCACACTGGGTACAACCAAACAGTTTCGGTTTATCTGGATAGTGAGATACAACATGGCATTTAAGGGAAGACTCATATTGGAATTCCTTTGAACATTCTGGACATCTGAATGGTATACGTCCCTGACATTCTTCCATATGTTTTTCTAAAGGGACTTCACTACATTTTACATAGCGATTACAATTTTTGCAGAACTTGCAATCGCTTCTGTCTTTATGTTCTAAAGCACAATGTTCTGTTAGAACCTCTTCAATATCAGTACGATATTTGCATCTCTTACACTGAAATATTCCATGTGTATGCATATGGTTTATAACCATGACACGTTTTGGTGCCGTATAGTCACATTTCTCACATTTATGAAGTTTGGGTTTAGATCTAGATTTTACTTCTAAACCAAATTTTTCTGGCTGACATTTTCGTAAATGTCTTGTATGTCCACCTTTACTCCGTGAAACATACCCACACAGATCACATTTAATACTTTGTTCAGCCTTGGTACCACTTTCATCTGTGTCTTTTTCTTCCTTTCCATCTTCCTCTTGTTTTGTTTCTTCCTGATGATCGTCATCTTCACTGTGATCATGATGGCTATTAATACTGTCAAAACTTGTTTCAAGCTCTGAACTCTCATCATCAACATCCATATCAGTTTCAGATTCTGAACTTTGTTCAGGTTTATTTATCATTTTCTTTTTATCAGTTTTGTGATTCTCATTATTGCTTGTAATTTTTGTAGGAGTTAACATTTTTGGACTTGCTGCAGTCTTTTTTGGTGGAGTTTTCTTTGCTTTTGGTTTTCCTTTTTCGCTTTCAATTTCGCCATTTTTTATGTCCTTTAAGTTACTTTTATCAGATCTTAACTCTTCTGTTTGTCTTTTAAGTTCAAGCTGCTCCTCCTCTTTTGATAATACTTTTTTCGACTTTTTAACTGACTTTTTCTCATTAATGGGAACTTTAGAAGAGTTTGTAACAGTACTTTCCCCTTGTGGTCCTGACAATTTACGCTTTCTTGGTGTAGTTTCTTTCTTTTTGACAGGTTTACCTTCTGTATCGGGAGCTGGGGATTTACCTTTAGGTTTTTCTTTCTTCTTTGTTCCATTATTTTTCTTTGTTGGTTCAACATTTTGTTTTTCTGGTGTTTCTGTGGGATCAGTAACTGGGGATGATTTTACTGCCTTTTTAGATTTGGGACTTTTCTTTTCAGGTTCCTGTTTTTCTGGTGTTTCATCCAATAGTAGTGGTTCAGCAGGTTTTTTCTTCTTACCCTTCACTTTTTTTTCAGGTGTAGTCACTGGAGTTTGGTGATTATCTCCATTTACTTCAGCAGCAACAGTTTCTGGCTTCACTATCCTGTTATAATTTCGTTTCTTAGGTGGAGTACTTTTCAGTGAGGAAATATCTGAAGCATCATCCTCTCCAATTATGCTACTCTTTTCAGAAACTACATCGCTGTGGTTTTCTGCAAAACTACTAGACTCATTGACAGTTGTGGAATCCTCTTTAACCGACTTAGCAGTTTTACGTTTTTTAGGAGGGGTACATTTGGATAGATGTATTTCATCTTCTGTGGCTTCAGCTAAAGGCACCACTCTCTGCCGTAGTTCTGGCTTTTTCTTTGGATCCTTAATAGTTCTCATGACTCTGTTGTTACTTGACCACCATTTTCTAGTTTTTCAAGGATACTCTTCTATGTTTTTGTGCCTGCAATACAAGAAGTATAGCATTTTATTAGCGTATGTTCTTCATTCACACTTAACATCCATAAATTTATTATTAATTAAAAAAAAGCTTTTTCCTTCAAACTTCATTGCTGGTATGACTGTACAAACCAATTGATGATTTCTTGCATATTGGACATTCCTAAAATATCCTACAATTTAGTTGGAGCAAGGCAAAGGAAGTGGTTTGGCAACAAAACTGTCAGACTTCATGTCTGTGAATCTTGATTGACCTTTAATTATGTGCTAATGTAGTGTGGCTGAGCACTTAACCAGCATATTGTCAGTTGGTTAGAAGGTGTGAAAACAAGAGACAAACTCCTGCCATATCATGTATGGTTTGTTGAAGAGTAATGGTTGAGAAATGAATAATAGAAATTCAGCACATATTTTCCGTAGTCATGCAAAACAAATCCTCACATCTAGACATAAACATAGGGATATAACTGGGTAAGTCTTATCATTTCATATTATATTAGTTAATAAATGTCTATTAAATTCTACAGTGTGTATGTCTAATGAATTTTGCACAATAACTAAATTATCATTCAATATCATTGGTGTGTATTATACAAACTTCTTTTCTTTAAAAAATTATGCGCTCTCATCAGATGAAGACAAGAATAGGTAAACATGTTAAGCAGAGCCTGTAACGGTCTACCTAGAATAGGCATGTACAACTATATCTACAAAACAATTTAAGACTAATATCCGATTTGTAGTTTTTAAATGCAGAAAGACAACTGTTAGTGACTAATCTCTTAACTCCTAAATCAACACAAAATACTCCTACTGAAGTTGTTAAATAACAATAACTTAGGTATATGTGTGATACTTTGTCTTGCCTTTATGCTGTCCTTAGATAAAAAAAACAATGTGTAATGATTATCTATCTGGGGAATAAAGTGTAGTTAATTCACTACTTCGCACATGTAAACAGTTATTAAAATGTGCAGTTTTAACGTGCATATGATACAATGAACAAGATCAAGGTGAACTATCGCAGGGTCAGGTAAACCTAGTCTAACAAAGACGTACACATATCGATTTAAAATGTAAACGAAATGTATGCCAAGCAACTGAATAAAAATTATGATTTGCACCACTACACATCGAATTCTGTAAGATATACAATGCTTTCTCCTACACTGACAAACTAAAGGAGTTATATTTACAATACTCAAAGAAATGGTTACAAACTTAACATACTGGTTAGCGATCAGGTGTCTGTGTGTTCTCATTATGCAGAGAATTGAAAATATAAAGCCTGTCTAATTTACAATACACATTCCGTCGGCCATTGCTAAATATAGCAAATAAATTCACCGCAGCACCGAATGGTAAGACTCTCCATGATTGGTTGGCGCGTCAGAAATGGACGTTATTATAGTCCAATCACAGAGCAGTTGCTATAATGGCGCCAGTGTACAAGTTGGGAGAAGGCGACGTGTGAAAAAGATTTTATTTTCTATTGCTAAAAAACGAGTGAAAATATCCGTTACAACTGCATATTTATAAGTACCCGAGTCTGGAGAATGGTAAGTCGATAAAACCTGACTTAGCTTGTTCGTTTTCTTATGAATCCAATGCATATTTTATCAGCTGTGTTGGACAAGTGCGCGCTAAATTGAACTGTCAAAATGTCAACAATGAAAGAAAATGATCGATGTTGCATACCTGGTTTGGTATGATTTATTCGTCAAATAATGGATATACCCTAAATGTAATACTCATATACACACGTGTACACTTAAACTTACTGTTAATACAGCGAATAAACGATGCAATCTCAATAATTATTGAAAAGAAACTTGCTTGTAAATGTGGACAGACACACGATTAGGTTTACAATACTGTTGGATAATACAACAGAAAGAAATATACACAAACAATTATCCACACATCTTCAACTATCACAAAATCAGATGTAACACTGCCTTTAAACTGATGTGCAAGGACAAATTGATGATTTTTTTGTCCCAGAAAATTATGGTTATACTCATTGCATTTAGTCAGTCAAATGTATTACACTTGTATATATGTTTGTAAGAGTTTGTTTTTCTAGATTGTATCTGTAAGTGTGATATATGGCCTTTACATCACTGATCAGATATAGAACTTTTTAAAAAGCCACTTGAAAATTGGATAATTAATGAATATTGAGCTTTTTAGTCACAATAGATTATAGACTCGCATCCATTGTCTGGATATGCACTAGATCCTAAGAATGCTTCGCCATTTTGCCATTCTTTGAAATAATAAATATGGTGACTGTAACTTAGTGCAAATGTATTCTAAGATTCTTGACAGTGTTTACCTGAAAACAATCTTAATAATGTTTCTTACCCCAACAATTTATTTTCAGAAAGAATGAATCCAGAGTGATATTTACAAAAAAATGCAAGCACACATCTTAGAAGCTGATCTACTGGTTCAGTCAGCCTTAGACAGTCTAAAATCAGGTATGGAGGGATCTTTCGACAGTGGCTACTGTACTTCACCTGTGCGAATAGCCGCAGGTATGCAATTAACAATATATGTTAACTTTTATCTCATTAAAAAAAATCCAATCACTGTTTACAACATATTAATCTGGATTGTATTAGGAAGCATTTCTCACAAGGCTGTATCCATTCTGTGTGACTAAAAGCAATATGGGGAATCTTCAAGAGTGACATATAGTGAGGGGCGTCCCCTTTATTATTTATAAAGTTTATAAAGTGGTATGTGCCCAAAAGACCAATTCCTTATAAATCTTGATTATTTAAATAATTTCACTAATATTTTTGTACCAGCTTACATTGTAGCGAATGATTCGACTTACCTTAATTATAAGATACACACTTTACTTACTTCAGGATTATCTTCAACCAGTAACCAGGGTCAAGCATTGCAAGTGATGTTCCAGCCTAGCCCAGCAAAGAGTCCATTTAAAATCAACACAGCCTCTAATGCAACCACTCTTCCATTCAGTCCCCTAAAGGCAGGCACCTCCAACATGTACAGTCCCTTTAAGGAGTCATCTTTAAGCCCCTTCAAACTTTTGAATCAGAGTCCATCGAAAGGAACCTTTGATGATTGGGATAAAGAACTCTTCTCATGTCTGGATGAAAATCTGTTTGGACCAGGTGCAATTTCAGACAGTGTCTTAGATGAGCTATTGAAGTCACCTCAGGGTAAAGCTTTCTTGGAGAGTAGAAACAGCCCTTTGAAGAACATTGGAAATAGCAGTGTTGTTAGACAGCTAAGAATATCACCAGAGAACAACAGACACAAAGGAAGACACTTTCAGTCATTGAATGACCAGTCATCAGATCTGTTTACTGTGGATACGTCACTTGTGAAACATGAGGCATTTGAGTATACTGAGATAAAGTCAGAGAGTACTTTAGAGGACCACATGTATGGCCAGCAGACACATGGCTTTGCTAATTCTCTTAGTGCGGTAGATCCAAACAAGATGAGTGCTACTCCGATGAAGCCAGGATTTACTTATGTTGAAAATGCACCGAAACGAAAACTTTCAATGAGAGCAGTTGGTGGTTTAATGACTGAAGATTCATTTACTATAGATGAACTGAACAGAAATGAGAATGTTATCAACTTGTCATCACAGATGCGACATACTTGGCCCTCAAAAGAAAGACTCAAGTTTGCTAGACAGCAATTCAAAGAGATTTTGGAAAAAGCCGTGGCAAATGAGATTCAGATGATAGAGCAAGAGAGACATAGAAAAGCGAACCAAACTATGGTAGAAAAGACAGTGGTCAAGCCAAAAGAAAATGTCAGAGGGGTGAAAGACACCAAAGGGAAAACGAAAAAGACAAAAACATACAGAAAGAAGAAAAAGGACACTACACAGAGCAAATCAGTGATGTCAAAACAGGCATCCAAAGGAAAGCACAAGCCACCTGTGATACATAAAAACTTGTTCTCTGTTCCTATTCCTGACTTTAAGGACCCAGGGTGGTACCCTAGTGATGATGAGGAGGGCTCTATGTGGACAGGTCCTCCACCATTTTATACAAAGACAGGACTTGACATGTATGATGATGACGAGGACGAGTCGTCAGATGAAGAAGTTTCAACATTCAAATATGAAACTATATCTGGTCGCAGGGTGAATCTTAAACGACCAAGACTAAGATAAAAATTATTGAAGAGTGTTTGTGAATATTTTTAACCAGATGTGTACCGTAAACTTGTATTATATAGTGATATGTTGTACAAGATACTTGTTGATCCCTTACAAATGCAAGCAAGTTATATATAGTGTACTTTGACAAATGTTGGTGTTTAAAGTAGAT
>ENA-OREC01002384-OREC01002384.1-marine-metagenome-genome-assembly--contig:-NODE-2384-length-10331-cov-13.468208_pt1 | contig 10331 bp, 4 predicted proteins | sample MGYA00248626_ERZ508543 | MGnify/ENA primary metagenome ERZ508543 (study PRJEB26211, sample SAMN05518279) | marine metagenome | isolation source: Puget Sound, Washington, USA | host: Bankia setacea...
TTGACTAAAGGACATGAATGAATATAGAAGCTGAACCTATTAACTGAAGGACATGAATGAATATAGAAGCTGAACCTGCACAGCATCTCTGTAAGATTGACATTGTCTCATTTGGATCAGAAAACCAAATATAGAAACAATAGTGTAGGATAGTGTAGTGATACAGATGTATTATTCTAGAAGGCAAAGGAACTACTTTATTGTAACACTGACACCAGTTTTGGAGAGCTTTAGTAGGGAGGCTGATGATTCCAGGATGACAAATAACGGTTTTACAGGCACTCATGTACACTAATCTTTAAAATTGAAACAAATAGCCCAGCTCAAAATATATTATATCCAAGTAAAAATCTCTTTCCAAAAAGTTTTAATATTTGACGTGACATTATCTCCAAAGGGACAAAAGGGTCAAGTCAATTGGTAAATGTACCTTATGGTTTTTGATAAAAGTTTGACACAAAACTTTATCAATCTGCACACAAATGTTAAGCAATTGATGTCACAATATGAGGAAGTGTACTAGATTTTCTTATACAAGGATTTAGAAAAACAATTGAAATGCTAGGTGTTCCCAAATATCAAAAAAAATCTCCCAACTGCCTGGTTTGTTTTAACAGCGCATTTGGTGTGTAGGAAACGTGCACGAAAATATGTCAGTGTGTCAGCAGTGCCGTCTGCTGACAAACTCTTGAACTTTTTTTACGCATTGGGAAAACCCTTTGGAAGAACGCAACATGTTTTGATTTAAATTCTACTCTGCAGTCTTTAAAGTCTTGAAACAAATTATAGTAATTACGTGCACAGAATTATGTTAACAAAGTAGTAATTTCCAGGTTGTAGTGTTTGTTTAATTATTCTTATAACAAGAGCTAGGAGCAGTAAATGAAAACCATTGAAGAAATATATTTGTTGGAGATATTAAATAACCTAGATCTATACAAAATGAAAAAGAACTTGTATTGACAGAAGAGGTAGAGTCAGTTCTAAAGAGTTGTAAGTGTATGTGAGATGAGAGTGATTATACAGTGTTTTAATGTTAATCCATCGATCTATAGGTCCTTGAAACACTACTTAGCCGTCTGCAGTTGCAATGTGCAGTATTTTGAAGGCTTGCATATATAATGTATGTTGATGTACGTTGGCATCTGGGGAATAAATGCATTTTCCAGCCCTCAGGGGTATTGTTCTAATGTACTTTACACCGTTACCTCGACTACCAGTTTCCTTCTCAAATCTAGAGCTGGGAACATTCGGAGATCTGGGTTAGGTGTGATGATAAAAGTGCTGCGGAGAATATAAGACTTGATTGACAGAAGAAAAACATAATCATCTCCTAGTGTGAATGAACTGATTTGGCAAAGTTTTGAAGTTTACTGTGTGTTTAAGGGTTTGGGCTGTCTGTGTCTCTCTTATACTTTGAAATACCTAGACTACAATAAAACGCCATCATGACACTAAAATTCTCAAATTTCCAATCGTCTGAAAATTATCAAAATCTCTGCTCGTCTGAAAACGCGAAATCTCCACTGGTCTGAAAATTATCAAACTGCATAAAAAACTCATCAGGGCACTAGGAAAAGTGGAAAAATTGTACCGTGATCATTTATTATGGCACGCAGTAATTGTACTGGAGCTGTGTCTTAAAAAACACTACCTTTCACTACCCAACATCTAGTCAGTAAATGTGTATCATAAAATGAAGTTCAGTTTTATATTTTCTAACACTGAACTTTTTACATTTTCATACAAGTTCTAGACCAACAACACAGTGAATTTATAACAGGAAAAATAACAGGAAAAATAACAGGAAAAAAGTCAAAGTTTAGGTGTTAATTAGGCAAGGGAAGATTATAGTTGAAGCACTTCAGGCCTAGCTAGTTGTGCTAAGTGTTGGGGAGAAGCAGCCTTGTGTCAAGATTCTGATAAGCTACAATATTTCTAGGTCTATTACCTTCCCAGCATTTTAATCAAGGTTCCCAGAATTATTTTGGTAAGCGATAATATTATTAGCAAAATTGGGGGAATATTTCTGAAGTCAGTTAAGATCTGTGGTGTATTTAAAGAGGGCTTTTGTTCCCAATACATTTATTTCCTCAAACCAATATTTCAAGAAATTAGCATACATATATTATAATAAATACTGGGTTGAGTACAGTATATGATAACAAGGCTATAGGATTAAATTCAGTTGTCTATATATTCAACAAGGGCATTATTTCATGAGTACTGTGTGTCTATGAAGTACAGATAAATATGTAAATTGTTAATTTTGAGTGAAAGTCCACCTTTAACACACTTATAGATGATCTTTTTAGATAAACAGTGAGCAGGGTCCTTCTTGTTTAAACAAAGTTGACTTTTAAGTGTTTAAATGGCACTGATTTAGTTTAAGATTTGGTCACTATGGTTTAGAAGAGAAAATCCCACTGCCTTGAACAAATCAGTTAATTTGTCAATCATGGTCAGGGTTTAATCATGTAAACGGCTCAATTAAAACTTAACACTTATTTTTAAAACAAATAATTGGAAAGAAAGTAGACAGTAGTGAAAAACAGCTGATGACAAGTAAGATATCATGAAAACTAACTGATCTACAGGCACACTAACCTGAAAAAGACTGGAGTAGCTTAATCTTATCTGAAAAGTGAAAAAAAAAAACTTATTTTGTATGATCTCAAATCAGTCAGGGAAAAGTTACTATGTTAAAAGGTGATGCTTCAGGTTAGTTTGGTTCTAGGGAAGCTAGCAAAGGCTAATTAGTAGTCAGTATTGTTTCATCCGTGCAATTGTTTTTTCTCTTTTCAGAAATTATGTAAACAGAATAGAGCGAATCCATCAGACAAGTTAACCACTCAGATTCACGAGAAGGAGAAAACGTTACGAATTCTAGAAGCTCAGGTGAAGAACCTTCCAGGCCTTGAAACTATAGGTAGCAGGGACTCCCAGGTAATGCTTGTACTATGTCATACACTAATGGTTGTTATGGTAATGTAGACAGAGAGGTATATAGAAGGGGTTGGCTGTTATGGTTGTAATAGGGGTTCTTGAATTAGAAAAGGGACAGTTGTACTTGTCAGTGGAAAAAGGTGCATTGGACTGGAAATTGGATTGCATGAACATTTGTAAGAAGTCTACATTGAGATGTCTTGTAGAAGGTAGAGTCAGTGTACCCTTACTGACTAGTTCATTGTATATTCAGGACTGTCTAAAGGTTTGCAGGCAGCCATTGAACTGTTTGAACATAATGAATCTGTCTTTTCCTATGATATCCATGCTAATTTGAAATATGGAAATGTGTTGGAAATACTAGTCTCCCAGGAAAGGAAGTACCCATAACTGCAACCTAAACCAAACTACTCTATGTACATGATAACTATAAACCAACAAAAGAGACATGTATTAAAGTTTATACTAAATCCAGGAAAATCCAATTGTGTTTTTATTAGTTTTACACCTAACCGCAAATATTTTTTCCCAAAAAGAATCATGCAAACGGAGTCACTTTGAGGTTTTATGTACAGATATTTGTATAACTAATTTACAGCCCAATGATATTCCAGTTGCATTGTTGCGTTTTAATGCATTTAGAAGCTACAGTGTCAACTACTGGGATACAATTGGAATTCGTCAAGGGGAAAACTTGCTGCATCATTGTTGTGTCATTTCGCTGCATACGCCATTGTAAATGTTATGTAATAGCGAGCGTTTTAATGCAGCTCTATCACTTCCTAGATAACAGCAACGCAAAAAAAAAAAACCTGTCTCGTGATGCTTGATTTACGGCTGATTTCTGGCCCTTAGTTGAAAGAATTCATAGGACAGGTGCAACTAATTCACTAACATATGTTATATTTAAGCATTATTTGGTTATGAACAATGTCTAACTTAAGTAATGATGTAAGTATACATGAATGCTGAATCTAGTTAGAGCATTATTGTTCTAGAGCTGTTTAGATGCTTGAAGAGCCTCGACTTAAAGGGAAGTGGGTGGGGAAATAAAAAATGCACGGAAGCAATTTTACGATGATGAAAACCTATAACAGCCTTGGAGTATGGGCTAAAGAATGTTATGACAGATGCGTATCTCTGTGTTTTAAACATGATTTATTTCTGTTGCTAAGTGCATACCAATGCTGCTCACAAATGGTTTGGTCGCTCTGTAAACTATTCGTCTACATCAGTAGAGATATGGGTCCATGTTGGGTTGATGTTTCTTCTGTATTACGTTTAGTTGAATAAGAATTTTAAAGAATTATTGAAATGAATTAGCGACAAGAAGTGAACTGTTTATATATACTTTTAAAAATCTGGTAATTTAAAGTTCTCTTTCTACTTATTTACTGTTAAAGTAATGTATAGTTCTAGTATTTGTCTAATTTAATCTATGAAACACACATGAAGAAGTAGAGAATGTTGTTCATTTAATAATGACTTTGAGCAGTTTTTAAAAGTATATTTTGAAAGCCTTTAACTTACCAAACATGACTTCAGTCTTTTGCTTTACTATGCACTTTGCAGCAGAGAGTGCTTTCTTTAGTGCTTGTATATTTAACCAATGAAAGCATCGCCTATTCTTTTATTGCTCTTCTGTTGAAAGATGTAAAGTTCAGTTTTCAAAGAAGAACAACAATAGCTACAATGTGAACTTACACTCCATCTTGTCTATTTTCAGTTAATCAATTTGAATCCAGACTCCATGACAACAGACCCTAACTCTGCCCCTTCATGGGTATGTATTCTATATAAAACTACACCCTATTATACTCTACACCCCACCCTATAGTCTACACCACCATGGTCATAAATAGATCTGGTTGTACACAACATGTACCGGTATCTGTATGGTAGAAATCTGTATGTTACTTCATCAACGGTAGACAAAAGAATTCTGTTTTTAAAACCTTCATATAGTATAGCTCTGTATTTAAGATTTATACAATGTACTCACAAGTTCATGTTGCATGCTTCTAATATAAAAGTCCTTCCTGAAGCCGATTCAACACTAGGCAGAATTATTTACCTCAAAATCAAACTAAAACTAAATTGTTAGTATTGAATGTGGTATTTGAAGACTCTGGAATAACTGAGTGTCCCTGTTATACCTATGATATAGATATAGATATGTGTGTGTCTGTGTTGTCCAGTGGGGTATGCTGTACTGTGTTGTTATTTCATTGGTTCAAAAGTTCTAGTATTGCTCCTTTACGCCTAAACAGTACAAAAACTAAAATCTGTAAAAAACAAACCTCTTCACAGGTGAAATATAGCGAATTAAAGTATATTTATTGAATTAAATTATAGATTCAATGTGGAATTTCAGTAGCTTTTCAATGAGATGATTTAATAATATAACAACTTTAATTGAAAAATGAGATAAAACTGACCTAAATCTATAGCATTTTCATATTTCAGTGTGATGACACGTTTTATATATTTGGTTACTTAACAAACTGTAAACATGTACTTAAGAGCAATGGTATAACTAACCAGGTGTTATTGTAGATAAAAAGACTTGGGATGTCATAAATAGATGTAACGTTATGTTTGTGTTGAGTTAGTCGTGGTTAGTGTGTTTAGCATATTGACTGAGGAAATTACCCACATTCACAAGGTGTTTGTATAGATACGTTATACCCCAGTGATTCCTCTCTACTTTGCATATATAATATATTGTGTGCTGAAATAACTGCCAAGCTTCTTATACAGGCGTTTTTACCAATTTGAATATAGATAGTTTAAATGTAGAAAGCTGTTGGTTTTATATGTATTACCATATATGGTTGCATTTTATAGGAGAGATTTTGTACCGTGTACAGATCAGAGATTGGTGACCCAAATGCAGTAAACTACGGTTCCGTTTCAACTACTGTACACATATTTAGGGCATCTATATTCTATTATTATGTTTAATGTTTATTTTAGTTTTTAGCAGCAGAACCATCATTCCTACCTATGTACCCTAGGTAGAACATTGTTCCACCAGTTTAAGGCCAACCAATCTCCTTTGTTTTGATTGAGTATTAGATTTATATGACACGTTCAAGGTTAATATTTGTAATTATGGACTTTGTTTCCCTTCCGTCCTGGATTAGCCTGCAAAGAAGGAGCGCAAGCACACAAAACACGCCTCGTCGCCCGGGGCGATGTATCACCCTGCAGCAGACGCCCAACAGAAGAATAGCGCTAATGTGTGTAGGTCAAAATCTGACGTCTCCACGCGCAAAAACGCCTTATCGGAGTATGTGTTTAGTCAACCGGCTTATAAGCGGACAGAGTCAAGCCCAGAGGTAGTTTCGTTGTATATTGTAATGTATTTTTTAATGTCTCACTAACTCTTTATATTCCTCATGCACACCATGTTAAAACAATTATGCCTTGATTTGAATTTGTTGGCCCTCCTTTTTGAGTTTTAATTCCACATTGTTTATCCATGTTACCTATTTTATATGGTGTGTGTTTGAGTTTTTGAATGAGTATAATCCACATTGTGTAACCATTGTGTAAACACTCCCGGGGATAGGCTTGATTCGTACCTGCTAGCTGGCGTAATCTGTTAACCACTGTAGTAGTTACTTGGAACCTTCACTGTCTTGGCAACAAGTTCATATAGATATATAAACTGCTACTGAGCGAGCATAGATCATAGCTTTATTGAACGATTATCTGATTCAGTTTTGCGTATAATCTTAATAAACATCCTTGCAAATATTGAAGCATAGTTGGCTGCAGATTCTTGCTTGTATCCATGTTATTGGTTGAGGAGGAAAGTTTGTTATCAACCAGTATCAACCAGACAAACTGTAATCCATTTATGTTCAATTGATTACACACATTTCATTCTATAACTGTAGTACTTATCTGTATACAAGCATCTACCTATAGCGATTGTTATGTAACCCCATGCTGTAAGCTGTAACATAGCCCAATCACTGGAGAACCTATCATCCATTTGTGTATTCCAAGAGGTGAAAGTGAAAAGGTTCTAAGTGCTATTGTATACAATAGCAGATAGAACTGTTTCACATCCACCTCATTAAAATCTATGAACATATTTTCACTACATTGTTATAGATTAGTGGTTTTTGTTTAACAATATTTAAGTTCACTTAAGTGTCTTCTATTCCTTCAGTGTTTACTATAAGTTCATATAACTGTGTAGAGCTCATGTCCTTTACAGCTTGAGAGTCTGTGGATTCTTAGTAGGAAGTTGTCACTTGTTTTCAAAACAAAGGCTTAGTACTGGTTCACCTTTCCAGGAACAGACTATGTGTACAACCAAATACTGTTAAAGTTAATATGAAACCTAGGCTTTGAACTAACGATCATTGTCTGCTACAACAGGAAGCCTAAGGGCGTATGGAAAGGTGTACATTGAGGGGGGTGAATGGGAAAGGGTTCTATCTGCTTCTATATGCAATAGCACTTAGAACTCTTTCACTTTCACCCTGCAGTGTATGGACAGTGTCGATTGTTTGCCTTCTGACTGTAGGTGTCCCAGGGCTTGACTGTTGGCCAGAAAGTAAGGAAGAGTGCCAGTTTTAAAGGAATACGAATGGCATACGCTAAAATGAAATCCAGTGTAAGAAGCCTTCACGTGTTTTATTTAGTTGTAACCAATGTTTAGAGAGGTGTTTGACTTGTTGGTGTTGATTGACTTATACACAGACTTTGATTGGCTCAGCTCACATAACATTTCAGTTACCAAAATCTGCTTAATGTATTCAATTATGCTTTTATTTACAAAGTGTTTTTTTGTGATCTGATATTTTAAAGCTTGTTTTTTAGCAGTAAATAGACAACATTGTTTAAAAAAGCTTTTTTTTATGTTGCATATAAAAGTAACCATAGATAGACTTTTCAACTTTTCTATAATAAAAAAAGATATAAACAACAGTGAGCAAAAGTGTGTATAAAAAGTCACATGTTTCAATATATCACACTAAGATTAACACAAGAGAACTAAAGAAACAAAGCAAAGAATTTAGACAGAGAAAAAGAAAATCTCAGAAGATCTTATTGTGAGAAAAGCGGAAATAAATTTGTTAACATCACAACTGCATGTGTGAACTGAAAAGTTTATATCGGTGATGGTTCTGCATGTGATAATTCACCTCAAGGTTCTACATGTTCTGTTTTATTGTTTTCCCTCGCAAACCTCTGTTGTCCCTGTAATTCGCTGCTTGTACACAATGGAATCATTAAAACTGACTCTTAGTTACTTTTAGGTCATTCTTGTTGAACTGGAATAAGGTTACTTTAGTTTAAAAATGGGTCAAAACTTGTAGATTGTATTATATTTTGCTAGTAAAGATTGAAGTTACACCTTAGAAAACAAATATGTTAGTCTCTGTTAGCATTAGAATTGTCAACTACTGGGCTACAAACTTATCTCACAACCTTACACGATTAGAGGATTGAGCTACATGTCATTGATGTGGAGTTGCTATGTTACTTCAAGATATAACCATGACAACCAAAGAAGAAACTCCAGGCATTATTTTTTCTGAGGGTAGGATAGTACAACTTTTTAAAATGGAAGCACTGCACCACCTACCATGACAACTGTTGATAAGGGGACATTGGCTGGGTTTCCGGGCCCCTTCAACACAAAGATGTCAAACAGAATGGATGAAACAGTAAATGTGCAGCTGCAAGGTCTGTTGAAAAAGATATCGCCAATTAGGAAACCTTGGCATCTAGTCCCATATTGTGAGGAGGAGACCATTGAAGAAAACAAGGACTCAAACAACTCAGATTATGAAACAAACATAGCCAGGAGTAACTTGGAAAGCATGAGACATATTATCAGCAACCACTGACCATATCTAGTAGATGGTCTATTTACTCTATGGGATCGGTGTATATATATATATATATAGAAAGAGAGAGAGAATCAGTGAGAGATACTTTTATTTCAGCTAAGAAGAAAAGCTAAGTGTGTACTCTTTGCTAAGTGTATCTGTGATAGAGAAAGACAAATGCTCTCTTGTAATGTTACCATTCAACACTGGAGAAGCAGCCACCTTTGGTCAAACTAATATGAACTAATTCCATATTTTTCGAAATTTTAGTTTTTAAGAGTTAGCTCCCTTTTTGTTAGGTATTTCTATAATATATAGTAAATAGTTTGAAGTTGTGTTTTCCTTAAATGTCAAGGACAATAAATTATGTCCATGTTTACATAATATTAGACTTTCCTATAAAATATAAAATACTTCAGTGCTTTGCCAATAAGAATGTGTGTATCTACATAAAACAGTAAACATGGTAGTTTTCTTTTAAAAATAATGAAAATACCTACCCAAAAGGGAGAGCACTCATGCAAATATACAGAGTTGTCCCTCAAGCGAAAAGAAGAAACATACCTTTACATTCAACTAAGATCAAAAGACTCTCTGGGACGCATTTGAGCATATAGCTACAAAAACAACTAACTAAAGACATGTTCTGACAGTTCATGTCCTACATTCATCTTGTTGCAAAGAAGGTGCCAGCTTTACACAGTTGATATGTTATCAATACATTTTGTATGCTTATTTTGTCTTGAATTCTCAATATGTCAACATTGTTTGTAGCCATTCATTTATAGGTCCTTGGTTTAGACTTGGTTTGTAAGCCAGACATGTGAGTTATGGTTTAAAGTCTGAATTTGATGGATTTGTTTTCCAAAGGGGGATAACTGGGAGGTAGAAGCTCACTGACATGTCCTAATATTGAGAATTCAATGTACTTGTTTTACATCATCGTAAATTTGTATCTTCTTGTTTAGCGAAGTGAGTCATTCCGCAGCCGGTTCAGTAAGCCAAAAATGACAATTAGGAAGGTAATTAAAATATGAAATGTGCATTGTGTATTGATTATGAATGGACAGATAGTTGGAAACGTGGTGTGTTTGTGACTTAAAAGAAGATCATGCGGACTGGAATTTGTGTTATCTTTGCATTTCTTTAGATTAGATTTTATTAACCAGGGTGTATGCCAAATAAATGCTGAAACTACTGTATCTGGATTTAGAGGAATAGGTTTGTGATATCTTGTTTATATTGGTAGAACAGGCAAAGTATGATCAGTCATTAGTGGAGGGGAGAATGAGAGAAAGTTTAGTTTTGAATTTGAAGGATGAGCGGTGTAGAGGTCATAGATTGGATGCTAATGAACAATTTAAAAGAGTGTTAAAATGATAGAAAACCAAAAGAGTAAACAGAAATGATAAACAAAAAGAGTAAACAGAAATGATAAACAAAAAGTAAATAGAAATGATAAACAAAAAGTAAATAGAAATGATAAACAAAAAGTAAATAGAAATGATAAACAAAAAGTAAATAGAAATG
>ENA-OREC01002385-OREC01002385.1-marine-metagenome-genome-assembly--contig:-NODE-2385-length-10331-cov-13.153404_pt1 | contig 10331 bp, 8 predicted proteins | sample MGYA00248626_ERZ508543 | MGnify/ENA primary metagenome ERZ508543 (study PRJEB26211, sample SAMN05518279) | marine metagenome | isolation source: Puget Sound, Washington, USA | host: Bankia setacea...
TACATAAGTGTGGGTATGTATTGCGTTAGGCCTAGATCTAGTTTGTTTATAAATATTTTGACTTTGTTTGGTTTACAATATCAACTTCCGCGTGTCCAGCGGCTCAATCAACTCTAAGAAAATAGGGAAGTGTTATGCTTTCAATGTTTGATTTATGTAAAATTTAATACTTTGTCTTAATTTATGTTTGGACTTTTATTAATGAGGAATCTAGGTAGTTTTAAAAATGCTGTTGATACTTGAACAATGTTAGATTGATCGTACACACAATTTATTGAGCTACGGCGAAACCACTAGAACGCGACGCTCGTTTCTTCATTTAAAATAGATAAAACACATTATTTCTGTCTGTTTGGTGCATCTATCGCACACGTACACATTTACTGTATTAAGCTACGCTCACCCGTTCATTGTGTTTTCCAGTCGTGTTTCCCGCCAAAGAACGCATGTGGTTTACGAAACAATATTCCATAGTGATACGAAACTGATTTTGAAACTATGTTGATTGTTCTCCCTAAACACCACGTTCAAAGAAGAAATCATCCAGTGACTGTAGTATACCATTTCAGATAGTTCAATGACGCTCGATTCAACTTTAACAAAGACGATTTTGCGATGCATAACTTTTAATAATGTTGTTGCATCACTGAAAGCGTTTGAATGTCTCAGTATTTCGATTGATATAATTCGGTCTTGCAAGTTCTAATTGTAAATTACAGAACCAGCGTTCTCGGACAGAAAGGTTCGAAATACTCAAATAGTATTCACTATTTAAAATCGGATCGCATTCATGTTATGTTTGTTTCTGTTTCTTATTGGCCATACTATTTATGTAAACCATGTTTTAATAAAAACAACAATGTCTAACAAGAGATATAAAACTCATAAAATATAGAGTGATTTGGGTACCTTTGGTTCTGACAGTATTTTCGTTAAGAACATTAACACGTGAGGTAAAAGTAGTGCAGTCATATATAAACAACACATAACACACATTTCGTTTCCCTCTTTGTGTATAGGAGACAATTACAGAACCGTTTTAGAATCAATGATAAAATGTCATTATCCTAAAGGTTATATCGTGACGCGCTTGGTTAATACGGCACTGACTTACACATTGGGCGTTCACATATATAGGGAATACTGACGTCACAATCTTTGTCATCTAGGTCAAGGGATGGTAGAAAATATGCACCGCAATGTTCTTTCCCGCCGGAATTGTCTGGGGAGCCCGTTTGCCAGTTACTAAAAATAGACATACCCGTGTTTGATTCCCTGAAACTGTTTCAATTTGATTCCCTGAAACTGTCTCAAAACGAACGTCAATGAACGGAACGTCAACTCTTATACTTATGTTTTCTATATCCTAAATTAAAGACACAAATTCGACCCTATCTGATATGTCTACTTATTGAATTAAACTATGTTAAACATACGTGAAATAATGAATAATGTGTAAATCCAAACCCAAACATACTTACGAGTTGAAAAATGCAATGAAATGTGAAATGCCGAAAACATACTACAGATAGTCGGATTTCCTTTTTAATTTATCATAATTTGAGAGGTAACCATTTATAGAATGTTTTTGAAATGACTGAGATATAGTTAACGGGTGGTTTGCGAACGTACATGACCGTTGTATCGAGGATGGAGCCATCCTGCCATGTGTAGTACTGGTTGTCCACCCTTGGTCTATTGTTCAAGCCCGTCCACCAGGTCGTCAACTTCTGTGACTGCTGTAACTTCTGCAACTCACTGTTCAGCCATTGCTAAAGGTTACAAAGTGTTGAAAGGGAAGTGTTGAAGTAGATGTTATGTATGTATTATATGTTTTAATTGAATACCTTTATCCATTGTTAACAATTTGTCACATTTCGCTTTCGTTACTGGCTATCAAATTGTCCTTACAAATGGATGCCAACAGGCTAATGCCGCCGATTGTTGAAGATAGCACATATGACCTGGTCACACCTACATGCACACATGCACGCTCACGAACGCTCGTACACACGCACGCACGACAGACAGGCACGCACACACAGACACACGCACACGCGCACACATATACACACGTATTATTCAAACCTTGTATTTGCAGAAAACATAGTTCTTTTCTAAACTGTGTATCTAAATGTATTTGTACATATCTTTATATATTTTTTCTGTTCTATATTTGTATTCTTCGCATATATCATTTCTCTATTAACGTGTTTGTTTATACTGCTACATGTAAAGTGTAAAATGCTCTTCATTTATTGGAGGAATAAAAGTAAAAAAATGTAACTGTAAACTTTATTATAAACATGTAATCAATACAATGTAAAGCCATTATGTACCATCTATACTTTGGCTAGTTATATAAGTGTCTGTAAATACAGTGCGTGCGTGCGTGCGTGCGTGCGTGCGTGCGTGCGTGCGTGCGTGTGTGTGTGTGTGTGTGTGTGTGTGTGTGCGTGTGGAGTCTTGACCATATACTATAATGTTAATGGTCAATAGCGAAAGTGTACCAAAAACTTATCTACTTTGAACTTGGAACTGTTGTTGTTTGTATGTCATTACCCATGGTTCAAGTTGATTACCATACAGTGTTAAAGTGCCTAGTATACTTCAGTATTATTAATGGAGGAACAATATTTACCTTTTCTTGAGCAGAATCTATCTTCAACGGTTCTGCCTGTTGTCGTTTACAAGCCAGCATGCCGTTCTCCCATGTCTTCGTGTCGGTCTGATCAGATATGAAGTAACACGTGTGAGTACCAGGTCGCTCCTTCCAACCTTTAGGACAGTTGCCTAGGTCATCTAAAAGTAATTGTATTGTTGGAATGAATTAACCTTATCTTACTGATATTACGCTTGAAGTTAGTGGATATCAAATTCACTGCATGTTTGTACTATAGTAATGTAGTACAACCCAACAGAGATCATTGATAAACGAAAGAAAATATTAATCACCAAGATTACAATGAGATATATTACCGCTATTAAACAGTAATCTACTAGAATAGTATCATGTTTTGTTATACAATCATGTGCAAGTAAATCAAGTGCATTATTTGAACTATTGAACCAATGCTTATGTGTATAGTTTAGTATATGAACACAGAACAGAGCTCCCAGTGTACATTCTTTGTATTTCACAAGCAGTTTTTTATATAAATGTCAAAACAATTTTAGTGATTTTCCTCCGATATTGTTTCAATTATTTTCTATTCTTTCTTATTGTATTTGTATATATACATTGTATTAGCTGTAGTCTACTCGTATTGTACGTCCTGTATGAAATACCCTCATATAATAAACGTTAGTCTACACCATTGTCAATTGTTTGGCTCACGGCGAACAGAAAGTTCAAATTTAATACGTATATTAACAGTAAATCAATCATGACTGCTGACATTGGCTTGTCCCATTGGTTGTTATGACGACGTTACGTTCATTTAAAACACTTAATCACCGATCGCGTTATTTTAGCAGAAACGTGCTATTCCATTGCTCAATTTAGAAATTGATAAAGTGCTATCAATATATGAAATATCACTTATTTAACTTATTAAGTAGACCTTACAAAGTGAGTTCTATAAATAGGACGCAAACACGTCGTTATATGCGAGAAGTAAAACAATCTTTATTACTTTAAATAAAACATAAACATATAATTGAATAGCGAGCTATCCTTGAATCGGGCTGAAATTAAACTTTCGAACATAAACAGTTCAACTTTTACTATTGGGTATGAACTAAAAACTCTTAAGAGCTTTTGTAGCCGTTGCATATAAGATGTTTAGAGACAACTAGCTTTTATAAACTATTATACTGGTAGGAAACTTCATAACTGTTCCATACAACATGAATATATATTACAGAATTAGTCTACCTGACATAAATGAAACAATGTTCTGTTTAAGCATCAGGTCGTTTGTTGATGATGATGTTCACATTATTCGTTTGCATCGAGTGTGTCAAATGATTGCTGTTAAAAGGAGGGTTACCTTAGAGTCAGAGTTTAACTAACCGTGTATGATTTACGGTTTTGTTATAAATTGGGTAAGTACTGGGTCGGATTAGGACCTTGATTAACTACAGTTGCTGATGTCCCTATACATTTATACGATTAAAAAAACATTGACAATAAAGACAAATTATTCGTTATCTGTAATCATGTGTGTAGGACATATTCAATGCCCAGTGCAGTAACATTGAGCTATCACCTCGAGGAAACCGTCAAATGAATGATCTGAGCGAAAGAGTATGTCTGTATGTACCTGTATGTGTGCGTCGGGTCTTTATCTTTCCTTTATGGATGAGCTTAACTTACATAAGGCCCTCTGTCTAACATAAGGCCTTCTGTGTAACATTATTTTAAAGGCCCTCAATGTAACATAATGCCCTCTGTGTAAATAAAGGCCCTCTGTGTAACATTATTTTAAAGGCCCTCAATGTAACATAGGGCCCTCGGTGTAACATAAGGCTCTCTGTGTAACATCATATTAAAGGCCCTCATTGTAACATAAGGCTCTCTGTGTAACATCATATTAAAGGCACTCATTGTAACATAAGGCCCTCAGTGCTAATGTATACCTGCGTTAGTTGGACAGCCAATCAGATCAAGTCGCATGGACGCTTTGCCAACATAGTTAATGACCTCTACGCGTACAAATCGAGCCACAAATGGACAGTCAAATATATGAGATACGGTCCCGTCTGAGTCCATGTTTCCGACAAACTCCTGAAACCAAATGTATTGTATCAGCATGCAGCATTGTCATCAAATATTATAGTTTCAAACTAGATATCTCTAGCATCATATTAAATTAATAATAATTCGTAACAGTCTCCGACGTTCTTAAGCAGGCCAAGTATGTTCATAAAGGTTATTCATATAGATATACCTTTGTTATTTAGCCAACAATAAGATAGTTTTGAATCAGGTACAGTTTTCGAATGTTGTAACATCTAAATTGTTAAGATATCTCTTTCGACACCATGGAAGTCATATAGTCAATATATAGTAAGGCAACATTGTCAAAAATACGTGATCGACACCATGGTGTATTAGAACGACTGAATGACTAGTACCGCGTTAGTATATAGTACCACAATACGTACCTTGGCGTTACCATTGGCGTCCTTAACTGTGTCCCATGTCTGACCATCCAAGCTATACCGTACTATATACTTGGTCACCCACTCCGCACAGCAACTCGTGTCTGGGTTTACATGACGCCCTTGTGTAGTTATACCATGTACAATGGTCAGCCAATTCATCTTAACCTGTCAAACAAAGCACTGTGTAAGTAAAGGTTTTGTCTTCCATTGTTTGATTGACTTATGCATACCAAGACACCTTATAAATACAAGTGTAAAAGAATACCCGTCTGTACGCCATTTGCAAATATCAAGGAAATGTGTAAAGAAATAAAGTTATATGTACCACATTCAATCAAACTCAAGCGAGTACAAGGATTCATTCAAACGTAATATAGTATTGAAATTAAAAAGTTATGACACCAACCCAAGTCTTCTTGAACAATATTTTCTAATTTGTTTTGGCCGTTGTAAATGTAGTTCAAGGTTGCAGTATACATCGTGAAACTATAAAATACGTTGTATCTACTTGACAGTTTGGGGAGCTTTTCCGTGACACTGAAGTATAATTATCATGGTCGCTATGGAAACCGTTATTCAAAGATTATAAATTAGAAAACATATTAGTTTATATAGAAACGATTTATGGCAAAGCGCTGTCTCCTATTAGAGATTTCCATCAAACTTAGTACTGATATGTGAGATTCATACGGTAACAGTCAGTGAACTGTATAATTGACTCTCGTAGTTAACAGCAACTAAATGTGTTACATGCATAGATGGAAGATACAAAGACGAAATGTAGTAAGAGAAAAAATTCAAATGCTGTCAAATAGACACATAGTATTACGTTATACTTAAAGGAAAGTTCATTTGTTAAAATATATGATCAATCAATATAGTGACTAAATTTTCCATAACATTCGTCACTTCACGTACGTCATCATCGTATCTAAAAATAGTTATAATTAAAGTAATATCGAATCACATGCAGTTTATTACCTAATAAACGTTATTGGTTATTATACTCTGACTGGTCCACCTCATATCTAATAAGGGCCTTGATACCATATCATAGTTATTTATTATTGTTGTTAAATCATGTTGTTATTGTTGTTAAACTATGTTGTGTTGAGGGCCGTATCGAAGATAGATGTACATCTAATAACCACTTTCGTTAATAAAAGTCTTTATTATTATTATTATTATTATTATTATCATCATAATCAAAAATAACGCTGTTCATTAAAATATTCAACACATTTGCCATACAATAACAGTTTCATACATACAACATTTCTATTAAGGGACGTAACGTGAACCATTATTCTATACATTAACAGAGTAAGTTCAAGTCAGACATTGTCTTAACGGTTAATACTCAGAAGTTGTTGAACGAACTTGTATAGTTCTCATACTGTTTCTCTGAGTCATCACGTGTGTATAAGCTCACTTAGGTTCCCATTGGCAATTAGATCAACCCGACCAATCCCGATAATTCGCTGCACTTGGTAATTTACATGGCTCCAAATCGACAAGGCTTTGAACTCAAACAGGTTGATATTTTAATAGAATCGATTCCCCAAACTCCCTAACTTAACAATAAAGACAACGTGCCAATGTGTACTCCTATTTGCGTTTGTCCCAATCGGCACTCCTCGGCTACATACTATATGCAGTCTCGTACGTGTCCAGGATCACCTCGGGTAGTTCCTGTTGCGTTTGATCTTCCAGTAAAACTCGTATCGTTGCAGAAAACGTCGAAAAGTAGCCAAAAGAAGATCACGTTATCGATCCTAACAATAGCACACAGCATTTGAAAATTCAATGTATGTGAGAACAGAGGTATTACCTAAGTTGGAGTGCTAATGAAACGTTTGAGGTCCAACGTGTCTGGGAACTAGTTCCAAAACAGTCGGAACACCCCCTGATTTTCACAACTATGCGCTCCTTGGTTTCGCACGATCAGAAAACAATACTTGTATAGCTAAGTATGTCTATATTACGGTTAAAATGTTCAGCTATGTCTGGTTTCAGTTACAAATATACATTTTATTGCGGACCTCAATTTAATAAAAAAACCATTGTGGTGTAGTGATCCAATGTCCATGTCGTTGTAGACTGTTGTATACATATGCATGTATCGTACATAGCAGCATGGCTGTGTTAAGCCTTCTATTGCCGCAAGTGCATTAGAATCGGTCGCCACAATCAAGGGGATGTGCTATGTGCAAATGGTTAAAACTGGACGCAAATTTTGGATCAATACCAAAGCATACGCATTTTCAATATGTTTTGTTTTTATCTAAGTGTGTGTTTTATGTGTTCACTTGCCTGTAACCATGGCTGTGTGTCGGCAGGATCAGCGGTCCAGGCTCCCTCAAGGTAATAGCCATTAGGGTATTTATAGGTACCCGTATATAACCTTCCCCTGTGTGCGTTGCTGCTGATAGTCTCCTGTGACGACGCTGACAAATGACCGTCGGGTACACCACGTGGTCCCGACACAAGGTATTCATGACACTGGGAAACACCTGAATTGTACACATGTCTTCTTATTTCGTGTAAATTGTTGGCAGTAATCTGGCTCTCTATTGCCGACATATATTATAGTTTGTGCAATAAACCTCGAAATTAAGCTTGTCCGGAATTAAGATAACTTTCCTATAAAACCGCCATCTCATGAAATATGAAGTCAATGTTCTACTTAATTTATTTTCAATAATAAGAGCATCCCAGTGTACAACCCATTCTATTTCGACTGAAGGAGCTTTAAAATATGTAGATCTATATAGGTGTATCGAATTTTAGTTTGATTTATAATGTATTTTATGAGTATTGCATATGTTTATATACAATTTCGTTAAACAAATCATGGTTTTAGCACTAAATAAGTGTACCTGATGTTTGATTCTTGTTTGAGACAAATCTTATGCTCGATGACGTAAGTGGTTTATTTGATGACGTCACAGGAACAGCTGTTGATGGCGTCACTTTGATTGTTGTCCCTATAGTCGTGGTAGGACGAGTCTGGGTTGTTGGTATTGTGGTTGCCTTGGTAGCCGTCACAGCAGGTTTTGTGGACGACTGACTGCCCAGCGAGTAAAGGCATCTGTACTGAATCTGTGCAAATAAAAAAAACGAATTATTCCTTAAACAAATCTAGAACTACTGCAAATTTGTTCTTGTCATCATAAAAACTTGATGAGGTTCAAATAGATTTTTTCTACACCTCCTTTGTTAATAAATATAATGTAAACGTGCACCAAAATAGTAGCGTATTACCAAGACGTAGTATACCCTCCTTGAGAGGCCTTACTAAATTGTTAAAAAATTCAAGACATATCTACCTATCGCTTTTATTTGACATTCAACATTTGTTTAGCTAAATTTAAGAAGTATTTTGCAATAGTCGATATGTTATGGTTGTAAATGGTACACAGGGTTCAAACAATGGCAGCTTACGTATAGATACTTAGTGGTAGCCGGACATGGGTCTTCGCCAAGAAAACTGTTGTCTGCCAGTATAATACATGTGTTTCGTCCCCGACAGTTCTGTTCTACAGCTTGGGTACTGATCTGGGTCGATCTACAGTTTAGGTTCTGTGATGAATGTATATATATTAGTTCTACATGTATATAAACCAACGTACCTTTAAACATACACATTGGATAGAACAAAAAATAAGAAAGTAACACAAATAAAACCAAGTGACTCTTGACTCTATACATAGATAAATCAGAAAATATGAAGTTCGTTTCTTTCAGTATTTTGTTACCCAAGCGTTGTAACATCATTGTCATGCAGTTTGATCTAAAACAAAAACATGTTTTGGCCTGCCGCTGTGAACTGAATCATGTCAAAGACATTATGCAGGTAGTATTTAACGTGCATGTGTACTGAAAACACTGCAACACAGAACATGAACACGATATTTAGTCAAAGGTTCAGAGCCTATGAAAATGTCCTGAGGCTAGGCCTGTGTAATAAACTGCCGGTATATTCGTTTTAATATAGTCAATCTTTGAAAAACCCAATATGGGCCCCTGCATTTTAGAATGTTGGGTAAACTTATTTTATATTTATGTGTGCAGTATGCTAATGTATAACAGTTCAGTTTTAGTCTCTTGATAGAGTTCATTACACAGGTCTAACCTTAATTGATAATTGAAATAGAGTTTATAAGAAATGTTAAAACTAAATACATTTATAAATTATGCAAGTGGTTAATTTGCTTGTATTGTGAGGCATATTGCTTTAGCTGTACATGTGTTTTCTGCATATTAATATATGGCAAATTGACAGTAAATGATGTGTGTTAACTTAAATAGCTTAGCTGGACTGATAATAAGGGAGACAATCCATGGTGACATTGTTATGGGTTGGTTGCTTCCCTTACTGAAACAAACAAAAAACACCTTTATTTTTGTTAATTCTGTTACAAAAAATAGTGTTTTTAGTGTGTTTTTTAAAATTTACATTAAACGCTTTGGTACATATTAATATAATGGTTGTATGTGTGTCATGCAATTTGAGAGGGAAAATAAAAGAGTTTTCAAAGACTCAAAAATGAAAAAAAATGTTTTAGTCAAAGGTTGTATAACAAACACATAATTAACAACAAAACTGTCCTAAATGACATCTGTGTTGATAATCAAAGGCCGCAACAGTATGGGTATCTATCAAAGATGCGTTAGTCACACTGACAAAGACAACACAAAGCAATATCACGTGTTATAGGGGACATAACCACTTCCAAAAAACATGTGCTAACTAGTTGAAAGTTGATCATTTTCTTATTAAAACATTTCAGTTTCGCAGTTCGGCTCTGGTGATAATGTGATCTTTATGTTAACATTTAATTTCAAATTCGTGAGCTTTCTTTGAGCAGACAATAACAAAAAGACAGACGCACGCGGTTTAAAAAACATTAAACGTGTGATAGTGTTCAAACATAATTTAAAAAAATGATCAACATAATGACAAATAATCTAGCTCTCTCTCGAACAACAATAATTAAAAGTTGTACGAGAGCATGTGACTAAGTAGTTTACTGTACCTTTTCAACAATTAAACGTGTTGTCGCAACTAATTGTCTATTGCTTATTTGTTTATCGTATGGTTTAGTCTCGATAAATTAACAACTAGTGAGTTTCAGATTTACTATTTAACTGCACCAAGTGTTTGTTAACAGTATAAATGACACTCAGATAAGGATTGATATGTTCAGATCATTCGGGAT
>ENA-OREC01002386-OREC01002386.1-marine-metagenome-genome-assembly--contig:-NODE-2386-length-10328-cov-12.656229_pt1 | contig 10328 bp, 7 predicted proteins | sample MGYA00248626_ERZ508543 | MGnify/ENA primary metagenome ERZ508543 (study PRJEB26211, sample SAMN05518279) | marine metagenome | isolation source: Puget Sound, Washington, USA | host: Bankia setacea...
GTAGTTTTCACTTTGTACGTGGATAGATATGTGTAAGCTGAGTAGTTTTCCCTTTGTACATGGATATAGATATGTGTAAGCTGAGTAGTCTTCCCTTTGTACATGGATCTAGATATGTGTGAGCTGAGTAGTTTCCCTTTGTACGTGGATCTAGATATGTGTAAGCTGCGTAGTTTTCACTTTGTACGTGGATAGATATGTGTAAGCTGAGTAGTTTTCCCTTTGTACGTGGATAGATATGTGTAAGCTGAGTAGTTTTCCCTTTGTACATGGATCTAGATATGTGTAAGCTGAGTAGTTTTCACTTTGTACGTGGATAGATATGTGTAAGCTGAGTAGTTTTCCCTTTGTACATGGATATAGATATGTGTAAGCTGAGTAGTTTTCACTTTGTACATGGATATAGATATGTGTGAGCTGAGTAGTTTCCCTTTGTACGTGGATCTAGATATGTGTAAGCTGAGTAGTCTTCCCTTTGTACATGGATCTAGATATGTGTAAGCTGAGTAGTCTTCCCTTTGTACATGGATCTAGAACAAAACTGGAATTAAATTAGTGTATTGTTTTTATCGGAATGAATGTTAAATAGTTTTCAATCTAGGGGAACTATTTCCAGACCTTATCTTCTATTGTCCATAGAAACAAAAGCATTCACAGAGAGAACACCTTTATATGATCAAATGTAGAATTCCACAATAGTAATTGTTTTTCGTGTATGTCCTGTTCAAAGCAGTGTTATATACGTTACTGTCATGTCATAATATGATGCCACACACGTCTCTTTGTAGCTTTTGGAATACCACGTACTAGATACGTATACATATGTGCGAACTCATCACCAGATATGTCTTTTACTATACAAGAGATGTATGTAAAAGCTATACTATGCAAGCATGTAGGTGTAAAACCCTTATCGTGACGTGTATTGACACACTTGACACAGTATTGTTTGTGTTTCGTTAAAAGTAGACGACGTACGCCTGTTTCGCGCATTGGATAAGTTGTTTCCGTATAATAAAAGCTACACGTGTTGAAAAACCAAAGTACATGTAGTTGCTTTTTCTTTTCCTCGTTATTTTATTTATATATATTTTTCTGAAACAATACAATGTTTTTGATGCTTTTTGGAATTTGTTAGGTTCGAATATCACTAATGATATTATAGATACACGTTTGAAAACCTTATTTCATATGTGACCTGTCCTCGAATTGACATGATGAAGCTGTTATACAATCTATCATTAAAGTCAAACTCGTTCATTTTAATAGTGTGTCAGCGTTACATGTAGCTTGACACCAGTAATGCAAAGAAAAAGTGTTACCAGAACTATTGTTTCAAGGTTTGAAGTTGGCAGTCAATTTGTTTATTCATACCACTATGACAATAGTCATAAATGTGAGCATACCTTATTACGTGTTTCGTTTGTGTTTTATCGTCATACTTATAGGGACCATCAACCATTACAACATGCTCTGCCCATAACATAGGATTAAATTGCTTCATTTACAACCACATCCGCGAACTATTAATTGTACTATACCTCACAATTATACACTTAGCACAACCATTCATACTAAAAATGAACACGAGATGATTTCCAAAATAAGCGTATTTCTCTGCTGTTAGAAACCCTTCTCATCCGATGGCACAAACACATCTCTCTCAAATCCCAATTCCCCCGGTTTTCTGATGCCGTCGTATGTGTAAAGTTCTGACAGCTAATCCTTTTAACCAAACATTGATTTAAATAAGACGATGCTGGTTGACGAGGACTGTTTTGGCATGTCAGGGAAATTAGATAAGATGTAGTTATCAGTGAACTGGCAGCTTGGTCTACGGAACAACTTATTGAATGTACCGTCATCTCACACGAAGTGCATTCTGTTATGTTAACACGCTGTTTTACACCTCTATTAACTAAACTGTCTGTAAACTTCGAAAGAAACATACAAGGTTTCACTTATGCTGTTTACATCAGATTATGTTTATGTTTAATTTCAGTATTTGTTTATTTTTTTAAAACTTTATTTCAGAGACGAATTTCAGTATAGAAGTCTCACACACATAAGGTCATGTTTTATATAGACTTGAACGATGTTGCCATCAGTATAGTTTTATCAACGTTGCATTGGAACAAAATATTGTGTCCGACAAAAACAGTTTTACTTAGCTTGGTAGTACCTGAACTTGCTCACTGATTATAGTGAAACAAATAAAATATACAGTGTTGTTTAATAAATGCAAAATGGCTTTTAGTTTGATGAATGAAAAACCTCAAGGTGATAGCACAAGCCTATCAATTAGAAAACACCAGAATACTTTTAGCGTTAAGTGAAATATGTTCAACTGCACTGATTGAAGATATATTAAAATGTCTTCACCCGCCTCTAAAGTAGGTGCTATGAACTACCAAAAACGAAAATTCTCATCTCACACTTTATCTCAAACATCGTGTGTGCAACATGAGATTAGTACTTGAATTTAACTTTCATGATTCCAACTTCTATCTTGAATATTTAAAGATTTAATGACAATAAATCATAGTTTTGGCACTTTGCAAACACCTTTATTCCACATTTCAAAAACGCATACGATGAAAATGGGAGCTCGAAGGATTTTATGTGGCTGAATGTTCACGTGTTTTGTTGCTTGATAACTGACAGCTAACTTGAGTTAAGCTTTGAATTGGTCTACATTTACATCGTCTGGAGCGCGCATACATGTTTAACATAATGTCGACTTACAAGGACGACCGTACATTTTATACGATCGAGAGTATACTTTTAGAACTAAAGAACAATGTTCTAATGTGTTTGCAGTTAACTGTTGAACACAACTCGGTACATATATAAACAATACATTTAGCACCAATATCGGATACATTGTGTTTTATATTTCGCTATGAAACTTGATGGTTTGTCATTATCAATGATACTTTTAGGAATTAACAAATGGTCAGTCAAACTACAGGTGTTTTGAAGCTAACGTTAAATGACCAATCTAAGATAATAAAACCATATGTTTAAGCGGCATATTTAAATTGTTTCCAAAACCAGCCGATCGAATTTGTCCGACTTTGTTACTGAAAATAGAAATTTAATTAAACTCAACAACAACATTGTCATATTTAGTTTATTTATGTCACATACCAGAGTTACACTGCGAGATATGCCAGTAAACACGTGGTAAGAATATGTTTCCATGCTAATAGGACTCGACTAATTATTTAGCTAATACGATTAACGTAGATGGAGTAACGAAGCTGCTTGGAGAAAAGGAATAAACATTGAGTTAATGTCAGGTTTTGAGAAAATAATATGTTTTGGAGCTCTGAGCATTTATTGACTAATCGTAGTTTGTACGAAAAGACCAGCAGCAACTTCACAAAAAGATTATCAGCAAATAACGATAGCCATATTACCTTGATTATTTAAAGGCGCAATCGTCTCGCAACAACACACGCTACGAGATATCACAGACTGACCAAACCTTAATCACGAGTTCAACTACTGGTGTATAGTATGATATATGGTGTACCAGACCTGTTTCTATTTGTTCCACCATTTCATTAAAGCAAGGTGTCTAGGGTTATGGACATGCGATAAATAACGTACATATTCGCTAGCTCAGGACGGTCCAAGATGGTAGGACATAAATCACATGTGTGGACCAATTTTGGAAATGTACATGTGTTATCCTTTTCATACGATTTGCCCATTTATCTGTGCAAACTAGTTGACATCTACGACACATGTGTCTTTAAAGCCAGACAACAAAGCATGTGCTTGTTTCAGTTTGGTTTTTTATTATTGTGTAGACTATTTTAAATGTTACTTTGTTAGACAAGTAAATTCAGACCCGACCAGACGTTATTCAATGAAGAAGTTTGTGCCAACAAAATTCTACTACAAAATATGTGAAAGATGAAAGAAATGAAGAGAAACGCGAAGAAAACTGTTATTAAAAAACGCATATGCAGTATTTGATGAATGAAAATGTCACTAGGATAAAACAAAATTATCGGTTACATACGCTTTAAATTGATAATGATGTATTTCGTTTCCAGCTTTTAGAACCCAGATAAATCTCGAAGACAGATGACATCCCTATTGAGGAGGCGTTCTGCTTAGAGGCAAATTGGAATCCACAGTCTTTGTTTAGGCACACTTCAACTCTAAAACAAGTTCGAGATTAAAACGTGTCTAGAATTAGTTAAGGAACAGCTCGACCTAAACGATTACGATTAGATGAAAAGTGAGAGTTACGTTACTTGAAAGCACTGCATCACGCATTGTCATTTACACATCGTGGTTAATTATGTGTCTACATGTATCATATATGTGTATATCTTGTTAATTGTTTCTTTGTCTGCACTATATTAGCCTGACTTTTGTTGTGGTCGTGGGTGGTATATAAAGTGAGATATGGAATTGAAATTGTCAGATCAAAGACATTATCTGTAAAGAAGGATTTCTAATTACACTGAGCAATTCTCAGGAATGCCTGCAGCATAAAACAGTTACAGATAAAATGGCTGGCGACTTTCACGGAAAATAAATAAAGGACATTTCAATTCGCAGTTTCAAACGGTTTAACGCGTTTTAATAATATAATTTGCTTTGAACAGGCCTTTTAAAGGATCATACTTCTCAGATCATTCGCATGCGCCATGGAAAGCCAATGAAAGGATTGTTCTGTCCAATCTTTTGAATGCATGTTTTAGAAGTTGTGAATACCATGTAAGGTTAACACTACAGGTATAATACATCTATCGTACTTGTCAGAATGTCAAGTCTCTGTCCGAGCGCCATCCAAGTGATTGATGTTAGGCCTGTAATTGAATGGGACCAATACACTCTGCATGGCTTTCTCTGAGCTGTCTCCTCCAAGTCAGACACATTTCCAGTGCCTGGTTATAAATCCCATAGCTAGACACGGTCCATAACATTGGCTGTCAACCCTAATGTTCATTGCAGCGACATAATTTAAAACAATGACAAAAACTGTTTATTGGTCACATGGTGTATCTCGATATGCGTGTGAAAATAATACCACTTTCAATTTCAATAATTCAGTCCAGGAAAAGAACAACGGCGTCTTCGATTTCAGACACAGTGCCAATCATCGAGCTGTCAGATTTGGGATTTATTATACATTCAAATTGACACATATATCGACATTGAGACTGATACAAGGTACAACAAATTTATTAGATGCTAAGAAAATGCGGTAATGTAGCAATTAGTAGCTTGTCCCATATACTGTTTATTTTTGGATCACATTTTAAACAAGCTACTTTGAGGACACGGTAGTCAAAGACATCAGCCTTGAATTGTGTAATGTATGTTGTCTGTGCATTCAAATTTGAACTCTATTACAAAACATCTTTGGGTTCCATATTTGGGATGTTGTTATTTACTAGCATGTGATTGTATTTCACATTCGCACTACTCTAAAACTAGTTTAATATCTTAAGAAATAAAATTGTTAAATTGTATATATGTAATATCCATGTACGTTTTTAAATATGTTATTGTGTAGCTGTATAGGCTTAAGCAAACAATCAATGTTCTGTTTTGTTCTGTACATAATCCTAAAATATTTGCTAATTATTTGTCAATATAACTTAATACAAACTGCATGAGAGGGACATAGTGAAACAACTATTTGGTTCAGTGTGTCCTATAAATCTCTCACTGACCACACTTGGTTCGTTTTTAGACGACTCTAGTGATATAACGTATTGGTTACATGTTCGGATACAGTCAGTAAAGTAGTCAAGCTATAACAGACAACTGATAGTACAAGAAGAGTGAACGAGGTTCTTCCAGTCAGTATAACCAAATAGCCGAACCACATTATACCACTGGTGGGTAAAACTATCTGTACGGTAAACATCGGATGATCAGCAACCGTATGCCGAGTACATGTATGAGATGACAGTGTCGCCTCAAGCATCTTTGACAGGCTTCTAATAAAGTCATCGTCATTAAAAACAAACAGCCTTGCCCTGTAAATAACTCTTCTCAAATCTCTAAATCCCAAACAGATTCCTCCAAAGAAACCAGAAGCGTCCCGATCATCGTCAGATAAAACTCCATACCAGTAATATTGATTGTCCAACTTCCCAAACTTTCTGCCAATATCTTCATCTTCGGTCTTCATCCAAGGTCTTGATTTTTTTCTTGGATTTGTTTCCTACATCGAGTCCAGCCCAGATCAAATAACCTCTTTTACGATGGAGGTGAATATCAATTTTCGTACAAACATCATGCTCATCATACCGTAGTTGATTGCTTTGTACACACGGCCTTATAGATTATCGCCAAAACAAGTTCGAAGCCATAATGAACCTATCATTGTTTGTCAGAGCACTACCTAATTTATAGAGTTGGTGGTAATGATACATGTAAATACTGACACTTAAGGTCATAGATAACCTGATCTCCAGAACTCCTCATGCATACACGTTTACTAAACGCTTATTAACTCTCGTTGTCTAGTTCCTGCCGTCTATTTTTCGTCATTTGTGTTGCTTCACCAGAGATGACTTTATGACCATAATTACTCACATGAGAGGAGGGTACAACCCATTTGCTGTGTTACCAATGGTGATGGTCGTACATTTCCAATGTGTCGACTGCAAGCTCAACATTTAGGAATCTATCAATTACATCAAGACCGTATTGTCTAACACACTGTCGTCGAATGCTTGTGATTACTGTAAGTGGCTGGTTATATTTTTGTTAACTATAATTTAAAAGTAGCTTGGTTTGGCCAGTGTATTTGAATGCGTTTTAATGGAGATGTATGTACATGAACAGCTTTAAATGCATGTAATTTAAGATATTCATGGCATGGTAATGGTAAGGCTTGTGGTTAAACATTTGTTTGGGGGCTATACACCGTTTTATTATAGTCAGTGTCGGCTAAGTATCTTATCTAGTAATTTAGGTGATATACTTAATTGTAAACCATCAAACATTTATTGTAGATAGAACCGTACGTGCATGTTCAATAGGGGTTCAGTACGAGGAAGATAGCGTGTAAGAGGAGGTAGACCCTGATTGGAACGTGCTCTCGTGTTCTTTGTTAAGCGAGTGTAAGCACGTTCCTTTATAAATAATTGCTAAATATACCTTCTTTAAGTACCATGCAAGCCATTGAACGTTTTCATAGCGCTCACTTGTGTACACGTATTGATTCATGTACGAGTTGCTCCCTACACTGCTTCTAGTCACGACATTGTCAGGCAACGCCCTCCATGCAACGTAACTATTCTACATGTACCGGAAAAAAACACTTACGATCAATCAGTGTACATAATACAATCGTTTATAACACGTGTAAAATATATACACACGATCGGATTTGCCATCATCTAATTACAAAGGTGTATGTATCAATGATGGGTACAATTGGTATACACTTAACACGAAACACGAAACAATGGATGAATACAAGAAGACAATTGAATACTGAATGGTCAGAAGAAAAACAAAACAGTGCCAGTTTGGATCATGCAATTTTGATATTAGCAACATGGCGACAATTCTTCTTGCTAAATGTCCAATTAAGGACGAAATGGTACTAATGTGTACGGGGCCATACAGACAAGAGTTAACAATAGAGACTACGATAGTCACGCACAATTAGTGTTTACCCATACTAAATGGTGACTATTATAACGCTAATAACTGTGACGATCTCAGACAGGCTAAATCAGGAACACACATGCCTGGAACCTGTTTATGCTCTTTAATGTACAACTCTGCGTGTTCGTTATGAACTGTCATTATTGGTTAGACATTTGTGGCAAAGTTTTCGAAACGCTGTAATTGTGTAGTCGCACACTCTTATTCAAACCTGTGGATGTAGCAGCAATAGTTCTCAGTCTGTTTTCGTTTTTCCGTCGTTTCTTTGTCATACTGTTTACTGTTACTTGAACCAATATGTGTGTTTCTCTACTAGCTTGTATGATGTTCTTTCGGAAGCGGTGGTCATGCGGTCCATGTTGGTAATTGTTTTTGTCATTCGCACGCCAACATGTGTCACTACCACGATCCCATATTTTGTTACAGCACTGTATGGTTTATACGAACTGATAGACCGGATTCGAAACCATGTCATTTACAGGTTGAGGGGCCAATTCAGTTCATATATTTAAATGTACTAGATCACAAACAACTTTATTAATGTTGCTACACGTGTCACAGTATTAATTCTGGAAGCGTAGCAGAATCATATGAGATGGTTGTATTTTGTTAATATGAACGAACGATCAGACTACCAGAAAAACAGCATCATAGAAACAGCTCACTGTCAAACCGTCGCATTGAAAATGGAACACATCCCCCGCTGATAACCGAGTGTTATACTTCACATTTCCTTGCATTATGATGTTTTGTCATGAACATTGTTCGTTTGATCATCAGTTCTGTACTAGAATAGTCTCTGCATGGAATGAATCATTAATGTAGTTGCATCTCTAGCGATCAACTTTACTAGGCCAAGATTTAACAATCCAATCAGTGTTATACTATAGAGATGTTTTGTACAAATAGTCCTGATAACGAGACATTTAGAGAACATGTGCTGCTTTTTCTTTTGTAGTGGTTTTGTTCTCCGTACCTGTATCGAGGCATTATCGGTTACAAGTCGTCTTAACAACTATACATACATATAATCTTATGTTTAAATCAATTAAACATTGTCACGTCCTCCTAAAACTCTTGTAGATAAGCAGCAAGTACTTTAGAACAGTTTATAATACTCCACGTACGCATATCGACCCTTCTGTAGAACAATGGTGTAAGAAACGATGAACATGATGTTGTCTTGTTTTAACTATCGAATTAAAAGGTTCCCCATTCAACTCACACAGATACAATTGTTGAGTGTGGCATCTATTATCTACTAACATCTAGCCATACCTTAGCATTTGATCAGCTGGATATTCTTAGTTGATTACTGATTTTGAGTGCATATTCTGTTACCTATATAACTTGATACTGGAAACCAAGGGGAACAACTCTACCGCTTACTATGATCGTATGAAATAATATACTAGTAGAACAGAATGTGTTCTTCTCTTTGATACTTAAACATGTTTGTGTTCATGTCGCATTTGGTACACCTTACCGGGAAACCTTGGTTTTATTGAACAACTAATCAGAGTTTATTTCGTGGGCAGAACGAGTAACTACAGAGTGTGTATTACTGTAATTTACTAATAACTGGTTTGACTAATAATTAGTAAGTATGTAGAATTAGTGCCATGCGGTACTGTACTATAATGAAACATCCATTAATCGGCCATGGTTCAGGGTGAAGTAGGGGTGAATTAGAAGAGAATTGAATGCTTAACGTAATGACCTACTTAATTATACCATGAACAAACAAAACAAGGTACAAATTTACACGTATCAGGATAATCTAAAGATAACATGGCTAATATATGATCATGTTTCTCATAGAGAGAACACTGTGGTATATAAATATCACGACAAATAATACGTAAGAATTAAATGCGGTGATTATTTTTTGAGAGCTTAGTTAAAAGGATCAATATACTCGTACATGAATCAATAGTGTGTACACACACACACACATGCACACACGCACGCACGCACGCACGCACGCACACGCGAGCGCACTTTATTTGTTCGATGTTATGTTCAATGTCGTTTTCTCTGACTTGTATTTTCAAGTGGTTATAATTTACCGGAGGTTACCGTGTTGTCTTTGTTAAAGGGAAGAATGTACGTGAGTGTATCAAAAGACTTAGAGTCACGACGAGCGGGAATACACACGTAGGACAAGAGATACAGCATGGGGAGACACCATGTTTTCCCCATTGAGTAACAATATTAACACTACAGTATAATCAATTTACAACATTGTATGTTTGGACACACGATTAATTGGGGGAAGTATTAGCAAACATACAGTTTGTGTGTTATTAGTTTAATGATACAGTACATGCATTTTGGGAATGTTAGAGCACAACAAAAGTATTTGAAACGTGGTCGGAAACAAGCAAATCAAGGTCGAGCACTGACAATGTACATGGAGGACTGGATATACGTAAATTGTAACAAAGTATACAACTGTACACAGCTAAGTGCCTGATTCAAAAGTTCTATATTAATAAAGTAAACTACGATTTGAATACAGTTATGTTATTCAGTATATGTTTGTTTTAACTTACATTTAACTATAAAGAAACTCCTTGTTTGATCGTACACATGGTCTATATGTTTCCAGCAACACTATATTAATGCAGCTTTGTATGAACGTCTCTATCCCCCATGTATATCTATTAAAG
>ENA-OREC01002387-OREC01002387.1-marine-metagenome-genome-assembly--contig:-NODE-2387-length-10321-cov-11.743069_pt1 | contig 10321 bp, 8 predicted proteins | sample MGYA00248626_ERZ508543 | MGnify/ENA primary metagenome ERZ508543 (study PRJEB26211, sample SAMN05518279) | marine metagenome | isolation source: Puget Sound, Washington, USA | host: Bankia setacea...
AATAAAACAGTCCAAACTTAGCCATGAGTCGTCCATAAATATGTTCGTAAATCTATATTTTGTAGCATAATAACTTAGTTACAATTTATGCGATAGGCATGTAGATGTCATAGCTCAACTTTGTTTTACGACACAATAATGTAAATTTATATTGTTAGTGACTTGGAAATAAGCCAGACTTTGGCAATTTTGTTCTAAATTACGTTAAAAAGATGTTGTCTAAATTTCATTTTCTTGTAGACCGGTTAACTTATTTAATAGTCCTGGCATGTTATGATGTATGGCATTGAGACCAGCAATAATATTTGACATGAGTTTGGCAACCGCGTCAAGAATCCTTAAAATCATTTCCCATCAGTAGTTCACTTGAATCTATTATACTCTATTGATAAAGCACCAAACTCCAATAAAGAAATCAGAAATTAAATTTGCAGCAATAATCTAATGCGGAGAAATTGTCCAAAGCATCCCAAAGTGGCTATAACGTGCAATTTGGCGCGGTAATTGGATAAGCGCGCGGTAACTAGGAACGCTGCGAACGCGAATCGAGCAGCAGGCCTGGGAGGGAGGGCTTGATTAAATAAGCGGCAAGAATGAAGTGTTATGGTATCAATCATAGGCTAGTCTGATTAGATTTTTTACACATAACTGACAATCGTTCTGATAAAAACTCTGACACGTTTATCACGGCTTAAAAGACGTAGCTGCCTAGAAAAACACCACCTATCATGAAGCACAGTGTTCTTACTTAATGATTTTAAAATGTTTTTTATGTGACATTGCTCCTTCAATCTGGATTTTAATGGAACACAGTTCGGTTTAAAAAAAAAGGCTTATTGCAGAACTCTGTTGAAAAAATAAGAGATAATGAGTTATGTCATATATTTGGACGTAGTTCGTACATATATATAATCTAAATATAGTGTACCTTGACAATAAGCTTAATCACAATGACTAGCCGTGCCTGCTTGACAAGATATCAACCCATTTTATATGAGTCATTGTATTTATAACGGTGATGTCTTCGTTTTCCTGAAGTTGAAACCATATAAGGTCTTTTAAATCCATTAATACACTTTGATATTATTTTTTTCCATGTGATTATCTCGTTACTTCCGGTTGATGTCGTCTTCAAAGAATACCCTGTTTTACTCGAGCTTTGTTTCTATTCTGACAATGCTTGAGAGTACAGATTGAGCACAAAGCATAACATACCTCGTGCTTTATGCAAACGCCATTGTCTACTTTGAACTATAAAGTGTCTCTCCTTTTACTAGCATTGGTCAGCACCAAGCCTCAGCGTAAACGAGAATCTACGGTCTAGTATAATATTAACTAAGTATATTTCCTAAGACCTCTTCTATTCGTTAAGGAAACCAAATTGTTTTTCCTTTAGGAAATTAGCTTCCAAGCTTCACTTAAGACATAATTTAGAGCCAAAATTGGATGCCATTAGAATTGTTAGACAGTGTGATGTTATAAAGAAAATCAAGTAACGGTCTCGTTATTTAATAGCAGACAATTCAAGCATCGACATTTGATTTGTACGTCCTCATCTACTGGTTGTGTCGTCTGCTATTGACCACTGAAGTGTGCTGGCTTTCTCCCGTCTTACTTCTCTGGTAATGACACAAGTGTCTATATAGATACGCCCTGGAAATATCTAGCAGGCACAACAGCGTCAACATTATAGTTCAAGTGTACATCGTTTGTCCGACGGAAGGTTATCACGTTATGGGTTGCGAATAGCAGGCGCAGCCACTTTATAATATACATTTAACCATGTGCAATGAAAACTTTATAAATCGTTTTGGTAGACACGTGATAAACTTGAACAACAGTCACATTTAATGTTGTTTCTTCAACTGTTATCAAACACAAATGATATGCATGCATCTGTAAACAAAACAAGTGTTGGTTAAATTAACAAATGTTTGCTTTTTTCCACACAGCCAAAAGTTCATGCATAACGTGTCCAACAGCAGCCAGGTAAGTTGAATTTTTTAATATGAAAAAGAAGAGCAGCCAGGTAAGTTGAAATTTTTAATATGAAAAAGAAGGGGAACGAACATTTATATATCTGTATTTGTGTTTAAGGGAAAAGCATTTTCTTCTTTTAAAAAAGTAGCGTTTTCGTTATAAGAGTATATATACGAGGAAACAATACAATGCCTTAAACGCAATAAAACATCACTCAAAACAATTTCTCATTCGGCAATATATATTCTGCATTTACTGCAGTTTAACGAGTCTCTGGTGTCACTGGACAATTTCCTTCGCCATGACAACAATGTAGTATTCTCCTATAAACAAAATAACCGCGTTTCCCAATATTTATAGATCTACAGCATCGTCGTTTTATATCTGAAGCTATGACTAGTATTATGAACGATTCTATTAACATTCTTCCATATGATATCCAAGCTATTGTCCGTTCTAATTGCTTCGGTAGTAACGAAACACAAGCAGCTCCTTATTTTAAGTTAATTAAGGCTCCCTAGAGGTTAATCTGACTGTTTTACATGGGAATATTAATAACACAGCTTTTTTGTGATTTTACAACATTGGAGATGAACTATTAGATTATATGAAATCATTTTGTACAAAGTAATAATCGGAGAAACGGAATTCAATTATTAACTGATACGATCAAAAATTACAAATGTAAACAGTAGAACTATCTTCCTATTCTTTAGAACTCTCCATACGCCATTACATCTTCCACGGTCTTAATTGATTGGGGTGGAAAATATCTCCCTTATGATTTGTGGACCATGTGTTTTAATCTCATTTCCTTTGCAAAATCTCTAAAACACTCAAATTAATTTAGTCTGGATCGCCATATTGTCAGGTGTGAAATGATTCGGAAACGTTTTGTCATTTACGCCGGAATTTCCGCCATTGTTGTAGTATAAAAGCCGCTACCCTATCGCCTTACAAGATCACTCCTGACAATTTCAAACACGGATATTAGATGATCGTTGATAGCACCTGGATAATACAAGGCAACGTTTTAATAATCTCCTCGAAATTATATTAAGTGCTTTAATTCATAACATGATTGCTTCTCAGAGTGGATAGAACGGAAAACACAAAGTTAACGCGATCAGTTTCACAATAAATTTCCTATGGATGCCTATTACACTCAACAGGTGCGCTTTTTAATCATTCTGGTTCAAAAAAAATACCATTTAACAATTTGTCCTATTTGTCATAAACGTTAAACATAGGTGTTCCTTTCACTGCGATGATTTAGACAAACATCGGTGCGGGAGGTATGGTAAAAAAATATCTCAAATATCCGCGTTGTGGTAGTTTGAATGGTGTGCTGGTGTTTTGTGACTATTTATAAATAGAGTTATAACCGGCGTAGCTCCTATAGGCCCATTAGGCCCGGGCCTACACTTCATCTCAAAAAATGAGAAAGATAAAAAGTTCAAATTTGCATTAAAAAGTGAAGGGTGTTGGGGGTTGCACTAGCGGATCACTTAAACTCGTCATGCATGGGACTCAAAAAGCGTCAGAATGCACCATTTTGCTTCATTGCTTTTAACATTTTCTCTGCATTTCAAAATATCGTATCCATTTATACACCATTTATCGTCCTTGTTTTCAAAAATTTCTTTGCGGTTAAAAAATATCGTTTCAAATAGCGTCAAAATGCAACAATCACAAACGATTTTCACATTTCCAGGGATGATTACTTTGATTAAGTAAAAACATTTTTTTCTCATTGCATTTTCAAATATCGTTCACATAGTGTCATAATGTAAGCGTAGAGTCATTGTTTTCAATTTTATTTCTCTGCATTTCGAAATTGTTTTAAATACCGTCAGAATGCACCATTTACTGTCCTTGTTTGCATGTTTTCTCTGCAATTCCAAATCGTTTCAAATACTGTAACAATGCGTGCTTTAGAGACATTGTTTGTATCTGTTTCTCTGCAATTCCAACTTGTTTCAAACAACATCAGAATGCATGCTTATTTATAGGAGACATTGTGTTCATGTTTTTTTCTCTGCAGTTTCAAATCAGAATGCATTCTTTAGAGGCAAATCGTTTTAAATACTGTTAGAATGCATGCTTTAGAGACAATGTTTTCATTGTTTTCTTTGACTTAATTTTGTTGTGGAGAGTTTGCATTACTTTAAAAAGGAAAAAAATCAGCTTGGCAGAAGCTGGAAAATAGAAAAGTGTTTCCTTCAAAATATGCCTTAAAATGTCCCAAAATGCAGCTGCGGCAATATAGGATATCAAAGTTTTCCGAGGGAGCATGCCCTCGGACCCTCCTTAACCAATGGTGCCTACATATTTATTTATTCCTAGCTACGCCCCTGGTTATTGTCATTATGTGATGTAACTCCAGCTTAATAATAAACATTCTCTTCCAGACAGTCACTTGATGAAAAAATCAACAAATGTATATCAGTCATATAGTCGGACTTGCTTAATGTTTTATTAGAAAGACGGGTGGCGAAATCATTAAGTTACGGCTTTTGTGAATAACGATTGGTGAGTTTTATTGCACTGTGCGACAACTCAAACGTTGTAGAAGAAGGGTCGCCGCGCAATGTATACAGTACACCAACTAGTGTATGTGTTCTTCGAGAAGCTGGATGCCAAATGGACTATAGAACATGTGCGTACATCTATACTCGACATTCAAACTGAGAAAAGTAGTTGAAGATATGTGTGCAGCCATTAGGCATGTTCTGGAGGAACGGTTACCTCACTGAAATGGTCAATAAACATGAAGATCAAGTATATATTGGGTATACATTTGTTTGATCAGAACGTTCTTTGGAGCTTGAATTAGTTGTCCATACCATTAACTTTGAGTTTGTGATGTATGTGACACACTCTTCTCCGAATAAACGTCAACTCCGAGGTAGATGCCGTTTCGTACGCGCGCTCAAACTATCACCTACACATTTAAACCCCTCCTCTGAATTCAGAACAATCGACCATCCGCTCTATAAAACGCTGCGGGCAGACAGAAATTGAAAGGAGAGCTCTCAAAATATTCCAGAAGAATGCTTGTTTTAAATTCAATTTTCTATTACAATGTTTGCCAAATTAAAGTAGAAAGTTATTAGATTTATATTCTAATATCATTTGTGGGAACACCAACATGCCGGGGAGAGCGGGAAAGTGGGGAGAGCTCTTGGAGTTTTATCCTTGTCAGTTTGCAGTGAGTACACCAGCAACTGTTCATTGCTATGCGCAGAAGCAAGGAGATTACAAGTTCTGGGGAAGTTTCTGGGGCCTTAATCCTATAGAACTTTCATGGCTCTGTGTAATGTTTGCGACTAAATCAGATTAAGGGCTGACGTTTTTAAAGACAAATTTGTTGTAATTCAATTTAGCTAATATCAAGATAACAGCATAATCCGATAGAACGAATTACAGTTAAGAGGAGCGCGGACCGACTAACATAAATCTACATGTATTGTATTAGGGAACACTTAGGCTAAAATGTCTGTGAATTATCCAGCTTCTATTGAGCAAAATGTGATTATGGTAGAACAATGATAGAGTTCTTTCTTGATCAAGTGTGGCTAGACTTAAGTGCGTATCAGTCTTCCAGAAACTTCAGATAATAGACACATGCGTTGTGAAACGAATTTGGAAATTTGGAAAGGGCAAACCATTGGCAATTAGAATTATACCCGTAGACCTGTTCCTAAAATCGTTAAACACGGAAACCTGCTCATGTTTCTTCATATTATATCATACACAATAAATATATATACAAATAAAATATCTAATTCGTTCAAAGGAAAATCAAATATTTACACAACATACACAAATTTGACGAACAATAAGAAAGACAAAACTTATATTTGGTTCTTATGATATCGTTGTTGCAATGCTGTAGTATATGTCAAGACAAATGTGTTCTATCCTGTACTAGATGTTGGTGTTACGACGGTGTGGTCACAACACAATATACCGTAGGCTTCAGCAACAACGTGGAATGCACAGTCGTGGAATTATGACCACACGTTTCTAACTCATCATACTGCAATTGACTCACAACGTCTGTCATATGTGTGTCACCAACCATTGTACAAGCATACCGTTACGAGAATACGTCGTCAGGTAGTTCTAAACCAGGAAAGCAGTGTCGTATTTTTATACGGTATCACATTTTATATCAAGAGCGCTAAAGTACATGCACTCTTCAGAAACAACAGTAGTCACGCGCTTCTTCTGGTTGATAAACGTGTGATATCTGCACGTCAATGACAACAACGAATCGCATTTCTTTGTAATATCCATCAAACCAAGAGCTAATCCAATAGTATCATAACAGTCTCGTATTATTTCATCTATTTTGATTTAGGAAAATTAATAAGAAATTAACAACACTATATCCATTGTAGAGGACAAATGAGAGAAGGGTTTCCGTTTAATGAGTGGCCGTCTGGGAACAATCGGGATTGGATCGAAAGTCATAACTGAATTTGGAAGTGAATATGAACGAGCGACTCGTCAACAAATTTCAAATTGTGGTGTTAACATTATCGTTGTGGTGATTACTGGCGCGAAAAAGGCACGCCAGCAGACGACCTTCCATTGGAAAGCGGGAAAACAACACCTCACACGGTTTCTAACAAAAAGTTGCTAGAAACTCATAAACGCTCCATTTTTCATGTTGTCTAAGTGCTATATGCCGTATGTTTTGTGAATAATCTTGTTTAATGGAGTTAATTTGAAGTGACAAAAGCCAATGGTGAGTAATACAACACTTGTATACCTCGATCTTCTCCACGACTTCCCGGAACGTGTACATTGTAGCAACGTTACGCAGCCACAAGACAATTTTGTTAAAACATTGTCGTTCCCGATTATTCGCATTTTCCTCAAGTTAGCGCCTTTTATACCGTCTAATATCAGTATTAGGACGAGATTCCATTTAAACCTTATGACTTTAATGAATAATGCATTCTGTAGACCGCTGTAGCACGTCGCTGAACCTGTAAACGCTATTTTATAATCCGATTGTTTCCCCTGAACTTGTCAAATGGCAGAAATAAATGTTCCATACGCCCAGCTATGTGTAAAGATTTTCCTCGTCGTTAATGTACTTTTTATGAGTTTATTTGTTCATAATTTCATCAGCTAAGAGTTTAACGGAAACTGTAATGGAAGCAGGGGGAGTGGCTATAGGTTTTGATATCAGATTTTGGTACAACCCGTTTTTTAAGAGCAAATTCGTCACTAAAACAGGCAACGTTAATTGAATCAACCAAAACAATATGTCATTGTTTTTGGCTGGGATCAATATTAAAACCGTATGTAGGTTCTTCGTCAAAAATATCCCGCTTCACCCGTACGTGAGCAGTATGTGAATATAAATGTACATGCAATTTAAAGTATTAAGGACAATACGTTATGTAACGCACAGTGTATCCGTTCTCAAACATACAGCCATTGTATTCCTCACTGGTCGGAGCATAATTGTTGTTAACCTTACACGCACACCGATGTTAAAATACGCTAAAGCCAAAGCGAGCAGTGGATACACCATTGTCCGTTTATGATGTGTTTAAGAACTAATCAGAACTTGTTTGGGTGTGTATTTTTTAAAAGACATAATTAAGTCTATATTAAGTTTAATCTAAGAAGATATCATTAAATCGACGCCTTTTAGCTTTTCTCTCCTTTTTTAAAGAAAGGGATGTTTTCTAGATTGTACATGAAAACACCGATGAAAAAGCTCCGTCCCTTTAGAGGTTGAAATTCTGAACACATCAATTATATGTGTTGTCAAATAAACACTAAATTGGCATTATCTTAGTTTGATTTAGACCTATATTTCAGCGTTTCGTAAAAAAGTTCACTGAAAATGAATCATTAGTAACACTTGTTATCACCCGGTATTTTCTATCTTGGCCTACGCGCCCACTTAGCCCTCTTTATAGTTTCACGACCCTTTTCGCAATGATTGAAGGGAATCGAGTTTGTTATCACGTTGTTGGATTCAACAGATTCAACATATTTCATAGAACGTTTAAGAGCGCCTGCACCAAGTTTATAAGGGCTAAGTTTATAATGAGGATTCCGTTTGCGTCACATAGTTTCGGTTAGAGACGGTCGTTATAAGTTGGAATAAATAAAACAAATAAAGCAAATTCGATTGAATTTTAGCGAATGTAACATAACTATGTTGTTACCTATACTTATCAAAATACATTAAATGGAAATAATTTAATGAAATTAGACTCACAATTTACCGAGTGATGCAATTTTCTTGCTTTCGTTCAGTTATTGTCCTTTCCGCTCAATCAGACGTAAATTGCGCGAAATGTAAACATGGACGAGTTTGACTTTGAAGCTCAATATGGCGACGAACTGGAAGCTTTAGAAAGTTTGGGTAGATATTTTACTTTTTTTATGCGACGCTTGTACTATAGGGTTTGTCTGCTTACAAAAAACTGTAATGTGCTAGATGGTGATTTCAAGAAGTAGACAGCATTTCGGACAATTCGTTTCGGATAGTAAATAATAGGTAACATGTAAAACCACACTTCTGTCCCTTTATTGACTTAATAGTGCATAGACTCTGCACGAAAACAGTTTTCACCAGAAATGCAATCAAATTGTCGGGTTATTTCTATAGTAAGCATGCTTTAAATAGGTGTGAATGATGCTGAGCCATCAATGTACAGCATGAATCTGAGAGCTTTTAACTGAATGACTGATGTAGTATATAGTTCTTCATAAAAAAAATATACATTTGTGATCATTTTTGATGTGCAACTTGCAAGGTTCTTCACTTTTACGTTAAAAACACGTAGCATAAACCAGTTGAATGGTGAAACCAAAATGATGCAACATCTGTACAAATAAAGCACTGCCAAACTCATATGAACTATTTTCAAAACAAACTGTATCATAAATGGACACTTTGACCTTTTAAATCAGTGAGCAGCGGCATTAAATTTGATTGTTTACACTATGCAGCATGACTTGAGCTATTTTGTGTACTAGGTTAAACAGATCAAATATCAGAATCAAGAATCAAGTTTGAGCGAAAAAGTTTAATCACGCAACATGTGAATGAGGTCAGTTTTACTTACCAAATATGTTGTTTTCATGTATATGTCCATGTTTTCGACAATTATTTATTTAACTGATTTTTCCGCCTCTGAATGTTCCGACATGGGTTTGATGTCGGCCTATGCTACGTGTTTTTGAGCTAAATGTGAAGAACCCCCCATTTGCCCAACAGAAAAATAGCTAAAATGCGAAGGGTTTTCTTTGAAGAACTAATGGGGTTCAATATTTCATGCCTAGTGGATCAATCAAAGTACTGCCTGTACTAATCAGTGTCTTTACCAGTTCTTTCCAAATCGTTTTTATTTTTTGAACAAAAGCTCAAATATCTGGTTAATCAAAACAAACAACTAAACAAAAGCGTATGAGAATTGCTCCATGCAAGAGTTCATCAGATATCTAGAAAATAGTAATTAAATTTATGCAATGTCAACTAGCAAACATTTGAACATGTTTTTTCTTCGGTTCTCTTTATATTTGATTGAGATAATATTTTATAGACCCTGAACCACAAGCGAAGCCAAGGAGATCCCTGCTTTTTGACACACCAAAGGGTAAAGGTGACCTCTCAAGCCAGACAAAAGCAAGTCCTCTTACACCAGTAGACAACAATTTGTTAAACTCGTCACAAAAGAAACGAGCTAGAGAGCGTGGGAGTCAATCAGACAGTGACCTGGAATATGATGATGAAGACCTTAATTGTACAGGTAATTTGTAGCCGTCAACATCATTTTATTAGCCATATTTTTCAAAGAAAATTTCGGCTTATAGATTTGTGAATCCATCGGGACGGGCGGATGCCTGTCCGGCGTCGTAAACAATTTGCATAAAAGTTTTGTTTTCCTCTAATAACTTTTTCATTAGTCAACCGATATACTTCATATTCACATACATTGTTGCTTAAGTCATGGCCTTTTCAAAAACATGTAGCATTGTGACCTTGACCTACAGATGACCTTGATATTCAACATTGTTCTTTAAAAAATTGTGTTAAAGTTTTGTTTTTCAGTTATAACCTTTTCATTAGTATACAGATCTACTTCATACTCACACACATTAATGCTTAGGTTGAGACCTTTACACCGATATGCCACATTGTGACCTTCAAATGGTAGGGAAAAAATTATTTGTGTTGAAAAATTAGGAGTAGAATATAAAAATCCGGCTTTAATGCGGGATCCGCATTTCCCTCTTGTTAATTAGATATCTTGGTAGTTTAGTCTCCAGATACTTCATATCCTCCCGGAAAAAGACCACA
>ENA-OREC01002388-OREC01002388.1-marine-metagenome-genome-assembly--contig:-NODE-2388-length-10321-cov-11.673565_pt1 | contig 10321 bp, 5 predicted proteins | sample MGYA00248626_ERZ508543 | MGnify/ENA primary metagenome ERZ508543 (study PRJEB26211, sample SAMN05518279) | marine metagenome | isolation source: Puget Sound, Washington, USA | host: Bankia setacea...
CACTCTTTTCTTAATACTTATTGATAATGGTACACGACCTAAATCGCCATATAGCATTACAGATGGTGTGCTTTGTTGTACTTTGAGAATTCGTTTTAAAAATATGTGTGAACCTTTTCAATACCTGACAAGTCCTCAAACCCCCAACTTTCGCAACCATTTGTAGAATAAACTACAGGGAATGTAATCATCGTGTTAGGCAAACATAAATTAGAGAACCTGAAGTGGTGTCTATATCGTAATGTAGTTTTGTGAAAGCTCTGGTTTTCCCAGTAAATGAACCGATAGTAATCACAGAGGCGGGATAGGTGAAGGGGAGTCGGGCAGGGGAAAGGCAAAGGGAGAGGCGAGAGATAGGCGAAGGGGAGTCGGGCAGAGGAAAGGCAAAGGGAGAGGCGAGAGATAGGCGAACACGGCTACGGGATGACGATATTTGTGTTGACATTTCCAGTAACTATGTGCTTCAGTTGCTTCTTGTGTTAACGATACATATATTGGAGATTGTCGCCTTGTATTAGGTACTACTGATTGGATGGATACACTGTACGTGGCTTTGAGAAAAAAAACTAGTGAAGTATTTAATACGAAGGCCAGAATTTACTATTACCTTACCATGTCAAGGATGTATTGCTTGTGTTAACAAATGGAATCTTTTAGCAATAAACTTAGAAGAAAAAGGCGTTTTAAAGACTAAAGCAATAAGTGCGTCAGACATACGCATGTGTTTAAGTGTTTTTCGTGTTATTGAATAGGAGTTATTATATGAAGTGGATTCGCCGCGAAAAGGAAGAAAGTTAATCTAATGATGGATTTATATCCTTGCACTGAGATACATTTCTTCGTAGGTAAGAATGTTTTTTTACTTTCTTTTGTTTGCTTTTTATCACAACATACCCCACCCACCACAACTGGTATGAGAATTACACTTGTTGAAATTGAAAAACGAAATAAAGTGATAGAATGTTTGAAACAGGACTCTGCACATCCACATGAGGTAGATCATCAGCTGGGCTCCGCCCGTCACAGAGTGTTTCGATCCTTTAAGCCCAGGACACTCTCAGGGCGGCGGATCAGTAGTAATCAAATGATCACTACCCCTCATTGGATAGCTTCCAGTTCTCCAGATACATTGTCATTATAGAACAAGGATGCAATATTGGAACAACTTGTCTTTCTTTGCTATGAGTTAAGAAATAAATCAACTATACATTTTGTTTATTTCCAACAATTCGCCATTCTTTTTTTACTATACAAAGTTGATATACATGTACTAGTAAGGAAGGTAAAGGTGCAGAACATTTTGCTGTACAGTTCTTTTACTAAAATAAACGTATTCATAAACATGTTAATGCCAGGAAAACGAGGTAACATATAAATATATACAGTGAAGGACGTTTCCAAATATAACATGTTGCTCTACATTCCCAAATTTCAAAACAATGGAATTCTACCGATTCGATATTTAAGCCGGTTTCTATGGTTACAAGAACGTAAGAACTAATGAACTAAAACAGCACACGTGACTAAGTCGGATGAACGTAACTCAGCTTAAGCACAATTTGTTTTACATTAATGCCAAACGACAATATTATTTACACCAGCCATTCAATACTCATAAAAAAATTAAAGTCGTCTGGATAATGTCGAATGCCTTATAAGGATTCAAGTCATCTATCATACAAATTAGCTGAGGTTTCAAAAATTGATAAGTATTACATGTATACGCTGTCTAAAACGGAATAACGCACATGTCAATGACGATCACTTTTAGCAAGGACTTGTCATGAAATTAAAGACTTGGGTGGAACATACACACTTAGAACTACATGTGTACGTCTGTCAAAGTTCTGTAGTTCATCGGTTAGTATGTGCTGTCCAAGATCTGTGCTACGTGTGTACAAAAGATTTGTGAATAAGTTAAACGACACACACACACGCACGCACGTACACACACGCACGCACGTACTCACGCACGCACACACACCCACTACCTGTGTTGTAGTCAACGGATACTATCAAGTCCAACCACTGTGGCTGTTTAATAAAAATATTGAAGACAAAAATCACAAACCCAAAAACAAACACAAACACAACAACAAACGAACCCCAACCAAGACAAGTCTCAAGCACATGCGAGTACATAGACGTAATACAAGGCAAAGTGGTTATTTAATTACAAATCTGAAGAAATAAAAAAGGAAATCAAAAACAAAAACGTTGAAACAACAACATGACACCGACACGCGCGAGTATATAGGTTTGTTTCTTGTGTTTTTGATTTGCTAGAACATTTCCAACAGTACATTTATTTTTGGCATGAGCTAACTAACCCTTCGACTCATGCAGAGATGTAATTAGCACATACAATTGATAACTCTAGGCATCGACCTTTCCTTAAAACCATTTTGCACACTTATACATAGCCAATACTTCAACCTTGCTGATATATAGTCAATAATGTTAGTTTGTGTCACCAATGTTTCATTAGTATGTTTAGCATGTACTAGTACTCACCAGGAGGCTTGTAAACAGGTAGCGCCGACTAGTATCAAGAATTTGAACGCGCCTGAGCTATCGTTACTACAGTACTAGAGCACCTTTTTTCACTCCGTAAAAGAACATTATTTCTCATTATTTGTTTTTGCTATTAATGTTATTTAACCTTATTTGTCATACATGTAGATCCGCAAATTATTGATGTGAAATCACGCTCGAATCCGTTCTTGGAAGTAATCAATACTAAGCAATGAGGGTACAGTTCCTTTTTCAAGAGAACAACAGGAAACTAGGAATTTGAAGTACGGCGTGAATTCGCATATATAATCTAAAATCATAACTAAAACCAGTTGTTCTTTCGTTTTAGCGTGTGTTTGTATGACGTTAGTTTTGGCGGGAACTGACGTCTGCGTGGACTCGTTGATAGGAGAGTTACATGACGGTTGTATGAAGACGTTCGACTTGTCAGAGATGTTCCATCATGGTATACCTGTACTACTGCTGGATAAAGACATACACGTGCTCTGTAGGTAGGTAACTGCAGGCTATTACTCATTTGATATACATGTAGTTAGTTGTTTGAAACTCAAATTTCTTTTAAAACACCTTGACGTAGACATTTAGGTTAAGATCTCTAGCGCGGCATTGTGAGACACACACACACATACCAAACAAATAAAACAATATACACATATTAATTTTAGTGTCTACATTTACATAACATCATATTTCATAGTAGTACAACTCCATTTAACAAATCATAGACTGCAAGGATTTAATTTGTTGCATTGTGTGTGTGTGTCTGTGTGTGTCTGTGCGTGTCTGTGTGTGTCTGTGTGTGTGTCTGTGTGTGCGTGCGCGTGCGTGTCTGTGTGTGCGTGCGCGTGTGTTTAAACTAAAATCCCTTGAGGTATATATAAAGAGTACAGCAAAATCACACACAAAACTGGAGTCTTACCAAAGTCACTCCAGATCCTATAACAGGTTTACAGAGTAACAGATAAGCTGCTTTTTTGCTGTATTTACTTTTTTATTTTTCTGGAACACCCAATTGGTGTTTAAACTAGAGGTAATAAAAAGCCAAAAGAAATAATGAATACCCAATGAAAACAGTCTTGTATAGAAAATAAAGGGGAAAAGTTGTGTTACCCAATATGAATTTTACAAATATCCCCATTTAAAACTGCAGATATATACCAAATACATTTTACTTTTAAGGGTAAATACCTACACTTAACAAATACCGTAACTAGTTCTCTGGGTATATAAATATATGTGTAAGTTATAAATGTATCAGACAGTTTCCAAACCACCTTGTCCTCTTCCGCATTATATCAACTTAGTTTACAGAATTGGTTTCATTTCCCTTACAGGAACGTATCTACAAATATCGTTGGTATATACACGGTTATTGCCCTTGTAGAGCTCATGTAAGTCTCTTTAGCATGTAATAAAGCTGTCTTACACTGAAGAAAGGCTGGTGTCTGGAGATTTAGGGATGATGTACAGGAGTGTTAAGCGCTCTAAAAGCAACATCAAAGCACATGTTTTAAACATTTCCTAGTTCGAATAAATACAGAAAACATTCTTTGAAACCTGGTATAATGGTAAAGGACGTTGAGGGGAAGTGCAGTGTACAAGAACCATAATTCAACCTTCTTCAAAAAAGAGTTATTGCCCTTTATTGAGTGGAACTATTAAAACTTGTCCGGAGCCTAATTCCCACACAACTGCTTACTTTACTTTATTCTATTGCTTAATTATAGCGGATGCTATAAGCTTACATGTTAATTGGAAAAGGTAATATGGAGACATGTACGTGTCAAGTTCCTTTGACAGTTCTTGTTCTTCTTGTATTTGTGTTTTTTAGGTTCTTACAGCAGATTGAACATTGTTGATTAAGCTTCCTCTTTAGATGAAGTCTTTAGTACTATAATTATTAGAAGTAGTGATGTTGTTGTTGTTGGAGTAACAGAAACATCCCAATATAATTATGTGGACCACTCACAATTAGTTTGTTTGTGAAATCGGGGCCAGTATTCTATAAAGAACATCTGTTAATGAGCTTAATTTGAATACGTTATTAAGAATTGTGTTGTTTACTAGCATGGCCATAGGGGCTACCACACGTGTATATACATTATAAAAGCGGTCTAAATAAGGGAACTTTATCGTATGTTTATATTTCAGTAATCTTAACAACATCACCAGCTGCCTGAACCGTAACGTAGACAACTGTGACTCCCTTTACCACGACGTCTCCGTGTATAACAAGACGTTCATCAAAATATGTGCACACAGAAGACGTAAGTATAGATCTATAAACGTCACTAAATTGAAATAGAAAATACGCTTAACGTCAATGCAATCAGGTATTTTCAATGTATTACAAAAATGCATTTGACTGATCTGATCTTAGAGAAGGGAAAAGATGAGATGTTCATAGGGTTAGGGTGTTATCATTATTAGTGGTAATTGCTATTATCATTATTCTTATAATTATTATTATCTTTTTGCAGTGATGATGCAGGCACAACTGAATTGTGATGTAGACGAGGTGTTCCACCGATGTTTGAAACTGTTCCAGCTGGAGGTGGTCACGTTACAACATTTCAATAAGCCTCACAGTGTACCAACACCAGACATGTGCAGGTTAGTGGTCACATGACTTACCAATTTTAAAGATAAAAAGGTCCCCTACTGTTATTAAATCTGCTACACAGATAAAGCATTATAGTTCTACTGGTAGTAAGGCATAACTACAATGTACTGTTGAATAAGCAGTCATTATCCACCATTTGCTTTGACTATAATCATTTTGAACAGCTTTTTTATTAAACTCAAAGATAACAACTTATTACTAGTTTTCGTGTGTTTTTTTGTCTTCAGTGCATATTCTAAGGCATCATCGTGTATTCGAGTGACAGAGACAGACACATGTACGGCAGAACTGAGTGACTTTCTTACCGATCTATATAGTGGTCGTTTTGCGCCAAGCATCTGCAGTGAATTAGCGCGTTTAGAGGTCTCCACCCAAGTCAACACTGGAACTTCTGTGATTGCAATGCGTCCAACGTTCTTTGTGACAATATCAACATTTTTATTCTGGAGTTGGCTGCTTGAAATGACAGTATCACTTTTGAGTACTTGAATTTCAGTTTTCTTTTACTTATGGTTCATTCCATTCATTTGCAAGGTTTATAATTATCACCATTCACAAGCGCTTGTATATACGTGTATCATGATGTCACCACATACGCTACACACAAAGGAGTGCGTTTTACAGTTTGACGTATAGATCTAATAAAGTTTACCAGGAAGTAGTTTGCTACATGTATAAACAAGCAATCACTTAAACCAACCACTGCATTATTCGTACCAACCATCTCACAAGCAGTTAATACTACAGAGACTGTTGTGCTTTGATTATTGTAGCAACAACAGTATTTTTTTAATGTTTTGGAGTTAGTTTCGTGTAAATAGTCTCCTTTTCTCTGAACGTCTGCAGTTAATTATCGGGATTAGGTGTTCAACAAAATCACTACCTGGTGGTCTAATGATCGTTTTGCGACCATTATTTTTTGTGTGAACGCAACACTCGAGACTCTGTAGCTTCAAATGACAATAGCTGTTGTTTTGAGTGTGGTTGTTTCTCCCCTAATCGTCTGCTAGGGATGTCAGCAGACGTGAACTATTTAAACTTCAGTACAAGCAAGTGTTTATTATGTGACCATGCATTTGTGAGACTGTGATCTAATTATGTCTCTATCTTGCTCTGGTTTGAAGCGTCAATAGCTCTAATGAAGGTTGGTTATTACGTTGTGAACTCTGTGGTTACATGACCATTGTATATAAGTGGCTTGATTTATTCTATCAACTTTATGAATAGTGTTGGCGCCTTTTTGAGTTAGCATGGAGACATGATGTATTGTGTTGGGAATCTACTCTAGCTTGTTTCGTTACTATGTGAGTTCTGACTATGTGTGGCGGTGTAATTCCAAATGTGTAAGAACTTGTTGTGGTTTGTCGTATACGGCTTTACGGCCATTTCATACTCATCAATGCATACCGGTGTCCATTTACTAAAGCGTTCAGCTGCTAGAAAAGACCGTCATATAAGACCGTATTATTCTGGAATATTTTGATGTATTTCCTTGGTAATAGTGGTGAAGATCATTTGAATAGACCACCATTTCTGTATGGACATTTGATCAGGTGTTTTTTCGATCTGGAAAACAACTCAAAATAGATCTAAGACTAGCTGGGATCTTTTATGGAAAGGCAAAGGTGGTCTAACCTAAAACCAGTTTATTCCAGTCATAATTCCTTCTTTAAATTACAAATGTGTATAACTTACGACATGTGTAACTGGGACATCGTCATGGTTCAAACCCCAACTAGATTAAGTCAAGAAGGAAATTTAGAATGTTTATAAAAATACCAACTTAATAAAGTCAAGATGGAAATTTGATCGTGATTTTTTTTCTTTAAAACGTTGAAAAAAGAGAAACAAAATTAGAATCTATTTCATTTATTATATAGCCTCTCTAACAAGGAGCATGTATTTGCATGTCTATCACAGATTGGTAAAATAGTATGTTATGACAGTCCTAGAAAGTTAGACCACTCAATAATACTTGTTACATATTGAGACAAACTATTTTTAATCCCAATGTTGCCAATTTCAAAGAAGTTAAGATTTCGCTATAAAGAATTGTATTCATTTCTCTTGAATTTATTATATTCATTTGTTGGTCCGAAAGGATGATCTTTAAAGCTGAACTTTACAAATCTTTAAATCAATTATCAGAATACGGATATAAAGCCACCGTTCAGAAGTTTCCTTTATTTAACCCAACACAGTGTATCCCTTTATCTAAATGACAAATAAATAGACGTAGAACAATAATAGCAATCTGCCAAAATGTGACTTCAAGCAATTTCTGACCAGCATTCATTTTCTACAGGCTTATCAGTAGCCCTTTAAAAAGGATATAAAGACATGTGTTCAAGGATGTAAATGACCGGTAACTCTTTTTTACTAGCTGAACATTTGTGTTAAATTTCCAGGGCTGTCATAATCATACATTGTTGCATATAATGTATCTAGTCTAAATTCCTGTATACAGCACAACATATAAATGAATAGAAAAAAATGTATACAAGTTAATGCACATCTATTGACATTTTGATAGGGTTTTCAAATTATACTGGCAAGTTTATATTATTAATACTTATATTTATAAACACATTTGCCAGACAAACATATATACATCATAACTTGCATATACGTGTAGTACTTTAAATTTCCATATTGGTGTGACCGAGATGTAAACTGTAGAATCATTATTTTTGTGGGGATCTAATTTAGTGGTTCTAAAAATAGACACTTTTTGTGGGGATCTTATTTCATGATTCTAAAAATAGACAGTTTTCTTGGGATCTAATTTCGTGATTCTAAAAATAGACAATTTTCTTGGGGATCTAATTTGGTCGAAAGTGGACATTTTTTGTAGGGATCTTATTTTGTGGTTCTAAAAATAAACCTCTTGTTGGGATCTAATTTTGTAGTTTTCTTAGAAAAATACATTTTTGAGTACATTTAGTTTTGTGGATGTCCTTGTGTTCCTGTGTATGTAGTACTTCAGATATCCATTCACCTTTGAGTTTGTAACTGACCAATGAAATCCATGTAAATTAGTTGCCTACGAAATTCAATGATTATACAATATGTCTTAGTTTTACATACTGCGCGTATGCATAACACATAATAGCACATGTATCTGTTTTGCATTTCAAAATTTGCTTCACAAAACACATGTTTCAATACTTTGTACTGTACAGTATATTCCTGATGCAATGATTAATGTTATGTTGACAACAGTCATGCTTTGTATAATAACAGCTTTTGAACCAACATTTTCTTCCTCTTCATTTTTTTACCTTATGTCAAACACAATCTAACGTTAAACGGAAGTCATTGTAAAAAACAATGATTGTGTCATATTAGCAACAACAATGCATGCATGAACTAATCAAGAGTGTTTTTGAAGTAACACTATACATAAAAAGAAAATCTTCTGAAAAAAAAGTTTTACAAGCAAGTTCAAATACTCTATAATTACAACGTAAATTAAACTAGAACTGTGAGTAAAATCACAAATGATCTCCCTTGAAATATTTCAAACTGGGTTATCCTCCTTCATGCACATCCTCAGGTTGTATACTACAACTGTGTAAACTTTCATCAGTATCGGTTCATCCATTTAGGAGGAGTTGTGCTTACAAGACATTTGAACAGACAGACAGGGCCACCTCTATATACCCCCTCTTTAAATCTTTGTTTGCTGGGTGTATAATCATCTTTAAAATAATGATCAGTCACACAGCAAACAAAATGCATGTGTGAGAATGTTTTGAAGTTTCATGGTACATGTATTATAAACAGAAACATTTCCGTGGAGCCATTTCGTAAGTAAGGCAATGATATCTCTTAAACCTAACCTAATTCATCACCCTTTGCAAAACAAGTCATATTGGTACATGTTATCAGAAACAAATACTAATGGCTGACCATATATAAAACAAGGGTCATTATCAAACATTTGCAATATAATCTATGGTCCAAACATATTCAAATGCAACCTCCTTTCATGTGAACTGTGTTATGTAAACCGTAGCTCTGAATGAGTCTATGTAAGTATGATAACTCATGCCCAGAAAAAGCAAAGAATGAAGTATGTTCAGACCCTTACCACAGCTGTAGGTCTATAAACAAGCTTCTGAAAGTAAACACTTATCTAAGGCACTTAAGTGAAAAGAAAAGCACTTGTTATACATAAATTACACTCACTTTCTAATAAATAAACTAACAAAATGTATCAATCTACATGTCTAGTCTCTGTAATGGTATTTTAAAAATTATTCCTGATAATTACCAGATAATCGTACAAATCTTACCAGAACTGTATAAAGTGAGTATACACGTTTAGACACATTCATGTTTAGAACTACATGTATCTTCTTTCTTTGTACTTTAACTTTGTACCCTTTTTACACAGGGTCACTATGACGACCTGTAGAATAAAAAATTGCGCAGCGACCTAGGGTTTTCTTTTTTTCCAACCCACCTACCAAACTACCCCCTAAAAATTAGTTTAAAAAAAGTTAAAATATATTAGAAACTCAAAGTTCATCTATATGTATGTTTATACTATTGTATGAGAAAAATATCATATCTGACAGACTCTACACTGAAGTAGTCTAAGAAAACACAAATCTGTCAAAACAAATCTAAGAAAACGTTAGGATATATTTTACGTCACAACATCTACAATTGTTTGAACACTTTTGCTAGTTTAAAATGACATTCAAAATGAGGTAAGCTAATGTTTTAAGCAAGAATGTAACAAAAGGAACTAGATTCACTTCAAAATGTATTTTCATAAACAGTACCGATACAGTAAAGTTCCGCTATGACCACTCAATATTTAGACAAGCTAGGTTCCGTCCAAAACACCTATTTTCTATCAAATTGGGTCTGACAATTAAGACAAATGCTATTACTGCTTTGTGCTGGTCTTATTAGCCAAACTTTTCTGTACTTACATTATGATGACATTGACTGGGGATACGGACACAATTCCAACAAGAACATCAGCAAGTCACACTTTAGTTTTACTGTAAAAACATTCTACTAACAAATCTGGTTACAATATAAAATAGAACTGTCATCAGTTAAGGAGTTGCGCTTACAAAAAATACGGACAGATGGACTCTCTCTTTTTCTATATATACCTCCTAAAACCTTTTGTTTATTGGGGGG
>ENA-OREC01002389-OREC01002389.1-marine-metagenome-genome-assembly--contig:-NODE-2389-length-10318-cov-12.977346_pt1 | contig 10318 bp, 5 predicted proteins | sample MGYA00248626_ERZ508543 | MGnify/ENA primary metagenome ERZ508543 (study PRJEB26211, sample SAMN05518279) | marine metagenome | isolation source: Puget Sound, Washington, USA | host: Bankia setacea...
TGGAAAAGAGGGAGCTTGGTGTTGGAAAAGTGGGAGATTGGTGTTGGAAAAGTGGGAGATTGGTGTTGGAAAAGTGGGAGCTTGGTGTTGGAAAAGTGGGAGCTTGGTGTTGGAAAAGTGGGAGATTTGTGTTTGTAAAAATGGGAGATTGGTGTTGAAAAAGTGGGAGATTGGTATTGAAAAAGAGGGATATTTTTTTATTGGGAGGGGGGGGGTCATTTTTGACTTTCTTTTTTGTAATGAGGACGTCGAAATAAATAAATCCCACATGCCCGTTTGTGTATTTAAAGTCACAATGTAGTCAATTGACACCTCACCTTGGTTCTCATGACATTTTGTTATTTCCAGCAATATGTTCCCCTTGGGGCTTTGATGTCATAATGAAGTGGAAAATTGAACTACTGTAATTGTATGAGTCACATATATGTTATGATAACAGCAGCCAAAACAAACTTATAATATGCACATGACCTTGACCCCACAATCAATAGGGTTCATCTGCTACCCAGGGTGGATCTGAGGACCAAGATTGAAGAAGGTAAACCAAGGCGTTCTCGAGTTATTGGTCGGAAACGAAAAGATTACAGACGGACCTACCGACCAAACCACATGTGCAAGGGGGGGGGGGGTAATTAAACGTCCACTATTTCAATGGATCAGCTCTGTCCGACTAGTACGCAGTTTAAGACTACTTCTACAATAAGACGGACAACCGTGCTGATAACTATAAGACATCTTTGCAAATTCAAACACGTTCGAAGGCAAAACAATAGATATGATAATACTTACATGTTATGTCCAACACGTGGCGTCATCAATAATCCGTATGTACATACTAACATCCAGTTATATTTCCCTGGTTCCAAAATCTCCTGTTTTCCAATCCAACTGTTCAACATTTGTTTACAGAAGACACACTTTTAAGTCCTTGATTTTCACGTAGTCACTATTTACTCACTACCATACCTTTTTATTCCACCACCATAAGTAATCGGTCTCCATAACTACATGTTATCCATACTCTAAATGTGATTTATCCTCCAGTTAAACACTTAAATATCCAAGTAACTAACACTTGTTTAAATCTTCCCGCCTTTGTAAAGATCTCTGTCATATCCTAACATTGCGAAATCAATACATCACGCCATACTGCACCTACCTAAGTATGACATATGCTATCGCTACAACAATTACAAGTACTATATGAATGCCATTTCAATATAAACCATTTGGTACAATTTGACTGAAAATTAGTTAAGAAAATATAATCGGAATGGACAAGTGTCAACAGGGCGATGTATTAGCACCCTTCCTTTTTAGACCAGTAAACATGATTTTATTTACATTGAGCTACTATTTCTGTATCATTGCACGTCGTGCCTTAAATATATAAAACAACGTCACTGTGAATAAATCAGTATGTCGTCTTAATGCAGGCAATTTGGTAATGTTTAAAACAGCACTATTTCTTCTTTACGTTAGAATGGCTATGTAAGTACTCATATATGGCAGACGGTTGAGTTCAAGAAAGAGACGCATTATATTTCTGAGAGTGTCTACTATTCTTGTTTCAATAAGGCTTATTTGACTTACTTATATATGGCTTACTGACCTTCATTCTGACAACACTATTTTGAAAGACCAAATTGCTATTTCCACTTTACTATGTCGTCCAGTGTATGTGTTCACCTTATGTTGATAGAAACTGTTGTACCTCATTTGGCCTGACTGCCATCGCCTCCTTGCTTAAACATTTCAAAATTCGAGTTTATAGCTGGTATATAGCATCACTGCAGTTGCCTTACAAACTTAAACATAATATACATACTTAAATCAAATAAACAGTTTTCCAAAATGTGTTAGAATTTCAGGAACAAAAAGTATCACTGGTCCCCATGAAGTATTTGAATAGACCATGTTTGATAATATGAGTATATTCTCACAGACATGTTGTAAACAATTGATTTCTTCTACAACAGATTACATGAAAGCAGTGTGTGTGTATAATAACAAAATGAATACAGGTCAATGAATCGTCTACTACTACCAACCGTCCTAATATAGAAGTAGGATGATAGTTGTGTACATTATGTTTATATATTATTGTGAACGAGACAAATCAGCCAACTACGAACACTGTGGTAGATGGTAAACTCAAAGTATTTGTACAACATAACTTTAAACACAAGAAGTCATTGAACGATGCTAGTATGGACCAATGCGTACATCTAACCTACGTATCAAATTAATTCCAGAAAAAAGACTGTTTGACGTTATATATGGTCACTAGTGGCTTATAAAACCAGTAATTGGGTCAATCGCAAAGGGTGGTGGTTAAAGGAGTATCGTCTTAAGAACAAAATACACTGGTAGGTTAATGAGATAATGAGTTTCATTAATATCTAAATATGGAGAAATATGCTTGAACCACATTCAAACTGGAACATGCCCATTAATATCAAAGTCAGAAATAGTAATAACGGCTAAACACTGGTATATATGTTCATTACTGTGTCACGAATCCATCCCGAGAATCAAGACGTCAACAGCTAGCTAAACCATTACATGTTTGTATACATTGTTATTCGGGTGTGATCCAGTGTCATGAAAAGGCCCAGGCATATTAACTGGATGAACCATTGCTACCTGTCTTGACATGTTGGCTCACTCGTTTCATCTATCAGATATTGCTTGTAACTAATGAACTGTCAAAAGGACTGGGTGTACACACATAGCAATGCAAGTATTATTTTGACCGCATGACAAATGAACTGTCAGTATTTGTAAAATGTGTGTTAAATTGACGCTAAAACGTGTTACTTAATATTATAGATTTTACTGTGCCTTTAAGCAATATGTTGTATGTCTGTATTGAATTTAAAACAACGTGTTACTGTGGTCTATACGTTGAGAAGCATTAGTTTAACGAACTTAAATTATGTGCAAAATGAGCTTCGTTTGTACATTCACACATCTTACAAAACTAATTTCATACTAAATGAATCCTGTTCAAAAATACATGATGGCTTGTTTTTAGAAATAGTCACAATGACGAAGACGTGTTGAAATGTTACGCTAAATAGCAATATTATTTGTAATAAAGCTAGGCGTCTGTTTATTGCCCCTATAAGTTCAACATATATAGTTTAGTAACTGGGGTCATAATTATATAGGTTTGTCTAAGTTTGTGGCTTGTAGTTTAGGGACATTTGTTAACTAGTACTACTAATATACAAGCCAGTATGGCCAGTATTAGGTCAGAATTGAAGCTAATTGAAGTCTCGCCACATCGAAATACTGCAAATAGAATCTATATAATAACTTATATAACAACTTATATAGGAACGTTCAACAAAGGGTTTGTATGGTACCGCTGTTAAATACAAAGTGAAAACGCGTACATTTAATTATTGTCAAAACCACGTACTTGTTTTCCTCAGTGTAAAGACAATATTGTGTTGTGAGACAATCGTGAGATGGTTCATTATTTCCCTTACCAAATTTCAATTTATACTATACGTTTATCCATTGATTTTTTTTCTATGTACTCATACCTTATGCAGATTTCTATTTTTACTACAATAAATATGGACAATAAGCAGTAAGTTTCCATTGAAACGTTCGAGTTGTGTTGAAGCGCTTTGCTCAAAATTGCCAGAAGAAAAAGCAAAATTGTATCCTTTCTAAAACAATCATACAAATTAACAAATTTACAATCATATTCAGAAAAGAAATGCATGCATATCTTGGAATTCAAAAGCAAACACTTCAAACAATTCATCAAAGATTTAAGGACAGGAATAGACAAATATGAGCAGGAACAAAATAGTTTATAGATAGGAAATGATGATGTTTAACGGAATAGAACAATGGCGTTATTATGTAAGACGTGTACTGTCGATTGACACTTTCTCAATAACGTTTGCATTGTTTGGCTCTAGAATTGTCTTGCTTCGATACAGACGTTAGACCAAGCCACCGTGTCATGCTTTAGTAATTTGTCAAAACGTCTTCGAAAAGTCCGAAATTCCAAATCTATGACTAGGCGCACGCGGAGAAATACAAGATGGCGTCGTTAAGAAAAAATATCAAACAAAGAACATAGTTAACGTCAAATCAATTTTCCCCAACTGACATGTTCCAAACGATCGTTCCGTTGTTGAGTTTTGACAGATTGGTGATCCTGAAGACGAGCGATTGACAGTATATTGACAGGTATTTCCAAGACAGGAGTCAAAGCTGGTGTGGTGGTGACTCAAACAGCACTAAAAGAATGTCACAGTACACTTCTAGCGATGTATGTCTTCGGTGATCAAACTGAATAAATATTGCCTTTTTCACGAGTGTATCGGTAAAAACATATCGTTTGGAAAATAATACAACTTAAGCTTCGATAACAAATATATCCAGCCATTGGCGAATTTGTGTTTTGGTTGTTTTGAACTTTCGTCCGATTCTGATCTCTACTATTGTTTAAGTTGCAAAGATTGCGGTTTTATGCTTTTTAACTAAAGTCAGGCGGTCGATTTGACGCCCGATTTTAATAATTTATAGTTACAGACCACTTTACAACTCAATAACTACTTTTTCCAAGAAATCATTAAAGTGCGGGCACAATAATGGCATACACAAGTGTTCTAGGAAAAACTAGGAGCTTAGTGCATGTTACTAAAAGTCGAACTTAGGACATTGGACATGATGGTTTTATTCACTTGAGAGCTAACCTTGCCTACTAAGCTTAAACTCCATTATTAAATGAGTTTGTGATTTCTTTTAAATTTCAACTCCAAAACAGGAAATGCGTTTCCGCTCAGCTTTTCAGACTGAACCGATATGCGGAAGGATTTTAAACTGCACCAATATCAATGGACTTAAACGTATTCCTACGCAGGATTTATTGGTTCAATTAAAACATCCGCAATAAATAGTCCTACGTATTTTCTTTGACTGAGTACTAAGGAAATCAAGTGCAGTGGTATTTAAGCAATGTTGTAGAATAAGCCCATGAATACTCTAACTGGCAGTACTTACCCATTCTACGTGCACTACTTTCGCACTCGCACAATGCAGTATTGGAAATCTAGTGAATATCTGAGAAATTGAAAGAATGGAAAGCAAAGGCGTTATTTGCTATCGGCGATTGGTTTATTCGTTTTCCTTTTTTCTCTAATTTCTTATTCTTTGTAGTAAAAAACGACATGCCGTAAATTATTATCAGCCATTTATATGTCTGTAAATCCTATAAATAATAAAATGGAGGCACCTAAAAGTTCAGATAACTTATTCTTATGTCTTTACTGTTTTAGATTTTAATTATTAATCAATAGAATATGTAGGGTTCAAATTACTTCATGAACATTAAGTACGGGGGAGTAGATTACAAACTGTGAAGTAGGAGTTTATATCTATATACGAGGAAAGCAATTGAATCATTTCATCAATATTTCATTTGATCATTTAGATTTTATTGGCGGATAATAAAGTTTTGTGCTGTTTTGTAAATTGCAGAATTAAATAGATGCAGCGAACCAAAAGCAATGCCTTGATTTGGGATTAATGTCCGCTTTTTTCGAGTGTTGTTGTTGAATGTTTTGATTGTTGGTTAGTTATAAAAGTTAGTTTATTTTGAATGATGATTTGTTTTGACTTTTGATCTGTTTTGACTATTGATGAACATGTTTTCTGGATTTGCTGTGCTCCTTTGTTTCCACTGTAAGTTTGCTTTGACTTTTTTATTTGTTTATTTAGAATGATGTTTGTTTTGATTGTTTGTGTTCACTATTTTGGATTCGTGTTTGGCCGGGTTTTTTTGTTTTTTTACTGTGTTGTGTTTGTTTTGACTTTTTTCGTGTTTTTTTTTACTGTTTTTGTGGTTGTTTTGCTTTTTTCGTGTTTGTTTTTTACTGTTTTTGTGTTTGTTATGACTGTGTTGTTTTTGTGTGCTCGTTTTGACTGTTTTGTGCCTGATAATGTGTATACTTACGATACGTTGTTGCTACTGTCGTTAGTGAGAATGTTCAATCACAGTGTTAGAGATAACAGTTATGATGACACAAGTAGAGTAACATGTTTAGGTGATGACAAAGATGGTGGTACAGATACTGATCTCAGTTTTGGTTATGGTGTTGGTTGCTGCAGCTGAACTCGACAAAGAAAACAATCACGATTCTGCTGACATGCCGTGCATTTGATTACGATGATGAAGATGTTGTTGACAATGTTTATAATTAAGACATTTGCGATGACTGTCATACACCTGTTATTGCATGGAAATAAAATAAAATTCTGACACATGCGAATCACCATCTACAGCTTACTAGTATTGCAATTCGTTCATTACCATAACTACCATGTTTCACAATGATATCATTTAGCCGTATTTAACTATGCTATGCGTCTAATCGATCATTGAAAGCAGGCGACATAGTTATGAACAATGGTATACTGTACAAATGTTCAATCTTGAATTCACGCATATATAAACAAGGCGTTTTCTTACACCCACTGTTGTTACCATTTTCGCTTATTAGAACCTCTGTAGGATATTTCTTAGTATCTTGAGAATGAAAATAAGACCACCCATTTACAATCAAGAAGGGTGTTGTTTATAGATGTGGGCGTACTATAGAGGTGTATATATTACGTGTTATATGTAGAGTCACGGACCTATAAACCATGTTTGTATTTACAGTTCTGCTATAAAGACCACTCGATAATAAGACCGGTTCCCTAGTAAGCCCACCTCTTTTAGATCCCAAACAGCCAAGTTCAATGTATTTTGGTCTCGCTATTAAGACCGACACGCTGCTAAGACCGCATTTGATCGGTTGCCGAGGGTGGTCTTATCAACGGAACTGCACTTGTTTTTATAATACGTACTGTTTTGTTCTGGCATTTAATCATTGCAAGATATTCCCGAAACAGTAAGACATGTCATTCCACTTAAATAAATACATTTCTGGTCAATGCTTTTTGTTTTCATTTTAACGATCAATTGAACATGTGTGTACCTTTAAATGAAGAGAACTTTCTTGCATTCATATTTGACTACCTATGGATTCATTAAGGCCCGGACTCATTGCTTAAAATTGACAAAACGATGCTAAGAATAATATCAAAACTGATTTATATCATTGGTTATGAAGCAGCATGTATCGTCGTTTTATTTACATCTCACTTATTCATTTTGGTGAAAAAAAATGCAGAAATAAAAGTAAAATAAAAACCGCTCTATCTGTCGGATCAAACAAATAGCTAAAATTGTGTTATTTGACCTCGACTGCGCTTGCTTTCCCAAATGCTGGATTCTGATTGGCTGAGAGTACGGTAGTTGTAACATATGTACTATTTGTCAGAAATATGTACGAGCTCATTTGTACGCATCTCACACACTGAGGCCAATGCGTAGCATACTAATTGGTTATTGTCCTAAACACGATACACTACTATTGAGGATAAGACACCTTGTAAATTGACCAGTACCAGTTAATTTTTTCATTTAAATGATTTGATTTTCTTGTTAGAACTTGAACTTTTCAATGTGCACATAATACAGAACATATTTATAGTTAGGCTGTTATGGCAAAAAATCGTTGGGTTTATTTTACAAGCAAACACGTTGAAACAGTTGTACGTAATAACCCAACATTTAATTTTCGATCGGGACCCAAACCTGAAAATCAATATGGCGGCCAAATTCAATATGGCGGCCAAAATGGCTGCCAATTGTTCTTAACTTTAGAAAATCAATTATTTCAGTGGTTTCTCATATTTTAAATGATGTTAAAAGAAAGGATATTTAAACATTAGGTATTATTTCTTTCCTAAATACACGTGTTTGGTGATATATAGCCAAATCAGACAGGACAACATAGTTATTGCCCTTAGATTCTTCAATTTTTAAAGATTTATTTTGGATAGCATGATTGTAACTAATGGCAATCTCCATGAAAATGGTCACCATCTATGCTGCTACATGATCTTGACATTATAGTGTTGTGTTCATGACACTCAAATATAGATGTGCGATAGCTACATATTGGCGATACAACTAAATGTTAAGCATAGCACTGTTGTATATAGAACTGTTGTTACTGGTGAAGCTGAAAAAGTAATGAATGAGGAGAACAGAGGTGTCACATTAATCAGATATTCAGATATGAAAGATGCCTGCATTGAACGGTGTTATTGTGGATTTTCCCTGTGTAAATAGGTATTCATTGACTGTAGACGCTGCTAGGAGCAATAGGCAAGAAATGATAGGACAAGAAAAAACAAAACACACCTTTGTCAAAATATAATTAGGCGTATACAGTTGGCTCTGGTTATGCAATAATGAAACAACTTAGAGCCATCACAAGCATGCATTATGTAGTCAAGGTATTAGTGTTCTAATAGCCTGATGTGACAATCACATTCCAAATGACTTGGTTATGTTTCTAGAGCCACTCACACGTTCATTATAGAATAGATTAAACCATTAGGGAATTAAAAAGATGCTTTACATGTGTGTATATAGTAATGTATAGTATATTAGTTCTAGCATGATCTCAATTACTTTAAGTTGAGAACGACAAACTGTTCTACCTATCATGCTACAGTAGACTGATCCACATGTGAATGTACAAGTTGTCTTACTTACATGATAATTATATGAATGGTTTGTGGTGTGAACATACATGTATTATGAAACTTGGAAGCAGATTGAACGAACTCGTGTGTATACATCTATGTACAAATAAGAGTTTTGCATGTTTTATGTGCCACTACTAAGAAATTGCAGTTTATTTCGATTTTGTTTTGCTTTAATGAATACATGCAGCCTTACCTCTGAACCCGTATATTGACTATACTTTTAAGAAGACACTGTATGTTGTGGATTTTGTTACATATACTATAGACTTCATTAAGCACTACATAGTTCCTGGATAGATGATATCCCTTATTCAAAACCGAAATGACACTCTGCCATATGTATAAACCAGTAAATATATAAACCTTTACAATTGTACCTAACCCCAGTAATAAACAAGGTTGTCCACTCTCTCCTGTGGATATTTTCCATACAAGTCTACTATGTAATAATGATCAGTCAAGATAGGCAATATAAGATATAGTAAACCCTTACACAACAGCCAAGGAGACAGAGAGTGTAACGCTTGCTACCTATACCTGCAACCATGTATAACAATATAGAATAGGTAATGACCAACAATGTATTTTGTAGCCATGTGGCGGCCATCTTGAAGTTTGGCGGCCATATTGATTTTCAGGTTGGGATTCCGATCAAAAATGAAAGATAAGATATCAATGTAACATCAGGCAATTAGTTGTTTGCTTGTAGAATTATTTGAACGATTTTTTGCCTCAAAATAACTATAGAACATGATTAGCCTTAGAAATAGTTTCCAATACAAATATCAGTAAATATTGGCTATTCTTTTAATACATAACATTGATTCCGTCTAAGTAGTCTGATTTATAGCTGTCAAAATGCATTTAAAGACGTAGAAACAACCAACATATATATCCTTCTACAATCATTTCAACAAGCAACCATTTATTTATTTTAGCGTTCGACTTTTGTCGGTTCTGCATGGTCATTCGGGTTTTTTTCCATCCCCGCAACAACGGCCAATGACCTCCGACTTCGAAGGATTTTTATACCCGATCTTATCCATAACATTATGTTCTTATCTAAATTCTTGAGAAAGAGCCAGTATTTCCCTTTTCATAATTTTCAGCAGATATATTATAAACATGATTTCTAAATAACTCCAACTGTAACGAAGTTCTTGTAAACGTTCACAGGTATAACGAAATGTGATACCGAGCGACGAGGACAACACAAATTCACATAACCGTGGCCTAACATCTTGAATGAAACAATTAAAAGCAGTTTGCACTGTTCATCCTCCATTCACTGTAACATTATGAGGAAGTTGGTAAAACAGTTTCACAGCCTGTGTTCACGCCGCTAGAATATTAATGAGACTCCTTCTATCGTCCGTGCAATCCCTGATAATTTGCTTGTCAAACAACATCTCTAGCATGCCTTTTTAAAGTTGGCCTACGAATAGTTTACCTCTTAGACAGCATGTTTCATACACTCGGTGTTTAGCTGTGACATAAGATAGTGGGAGTGATAAACTATTTAATTGCCTTGTTGTCATAGATTGTCGATTTATTTCGTTATTTTTGAAATTCTCTAAGTCAGCATACAATATAGTTATCATCACTGTTACTAAATACAGCCTCGGCAGAATCAGCAGCAGCAACAACATTAACATCAATGATGATATTATCAACAACATTAACA
>ENA-OREC01002390-OREC01002390.1-marine-metagenome-genome-assembly--contig:-NODE-2390-length-10317-cov-14.653320_pt1 | contig 10317 bp, 3 predicted proteins | sample MGYA00248626_ERZ508543 | MGnify/ENA primary metagenome ERZ508543 (study PRJEB26211, sample SAMN05518279) | marine metagenome | isolation source: Puget Sound, Washington, USA | host: Bankia setacea...
GTCACTGTTAATACATTATGTTATTCTATGATTCATTTTGTATATACCCATGTAATTGTTATGTACAATTTCGGGAACAAATGAAGTTATCTGTATCTGTATCTGATAGTCTATACATGACATGAAACACGACGAACATCATAGTCACATACAACTGCGGCCCCTGAATGTGTGCTCCGTATAAAGCAACGATTGCAACTATCTCAAAGACGCGTGCATGTTGGAAAAACTGCAAACGTTTCCATCCTTTATTTCTCGAGTTTTGTTTAATACGTCAACATGCTAAGAATCACTTGATGGCACAATATTTCCAAACAGTTGTATCTTGTTTTACCTCGAGAAGTTACGTTGACGCCATCTTCTGAAAAAATGTTGCCTTCTTTATCTGACGTCGCCTTTGAATCAGACGACATATTTGAAGATACGATTTCACTAGATATGACGTCTCCAACAGGTGGTTCCGCTTTTATAGACATGAAGTTGGAAAGCCAAAATGTGTCCTACTCCGACCATTACGTTCATTGACGGCGAAAACGTTTTCTGAGCTTTCATTCTACAGCACGTGCACGTCCATATTTTTTCAGTATGTACACAGAGATCTTCCAGTAAATGACCTGCTGTTCACTGATGACCACAGATATTTAATTAAACCAAAGAAACATCGTTTCCTAGCACTTGTACTCGAATATGTTGAACGTTTACTCTTGATGAACGTATCCATAAAATTTGAACTTTTAGTAATTGCTTTGGAACAGTTAAAATCATTGTCACTTAAATATAAAAGTGAACGTATACAGCCTTTTATACTTTCATAATCTATACTTGACGCACTGACAAACCTATTGTCCTTAAGTACAACACAATGTCTCCAAAACAATCGACTCAAGTTTACCCAACAAGACGAATCCTGGCTATATGATATCACAAATCATTAGTATAATATTGGTTATTTTGTAACAGTCTATAACAATGACATGTATGTGGTTTGTTTCAAGAAAGTCGGTGAGTATGCTCGTGTAGGGCAACCTGTGGTATTACTATTACCCAACCTAAGAAAGTACATGATACCAACTTTACTTGGACATTTAACAAGTATTTGTTTTACTTAAACCTCTTTCAGACGACGATGCAAATGCATAGATATTTTTCAACGTTCCGTTGCGAAAGTTGTATGTATTGCTTCGAAACTTGTTGCCAATCCATCGAAGACTCATTTACTCAAACTGTGAGGTTCGTTAGACCAATATCTGCTTTGGTTAGTGTGTTTTTTAATAATTAAATAGTTTTGTGTTGACCACAAATGAACGCGAGCTTTCGTCGTGTCCGTAACCAAAAAATCTGTAAAGAGGTTAATTTTTTACCAACACACATTTTCATCTATCTTAAATGTATAATATTTACTTAGATAAAGACTACATGTTAATACAGTTACCTAATAGTGTCAGTATTTAGTCCGACTCCATCGATTCTTTGACATGACAAATGCCCACCTTCCAGTGTTTAGTCCAATGACAAAGTGAATAATCTATAAATCTGGTTGTACGGCTTCACACATCAAAATAAGCTTCTATTCAAGTAAGTGAAAATAGTGTAAATTCTTAAATCAAACAGTCGCTGTCCGGAGTTTTGTTTGTTCAACTTACACAGATTGAGCTCATCGCCGACGTTCTTATAAACAACGGTATTAAGACGTGATTTTAATAATGATGGTGGAATATTGATGTAGGCTTGATCAAATATTGGAAATAGTACTTAGCACTCAAAGGAAAAACTTAAAGATAGGCGCGATAACGGCGTACAAATAGTCAGGAGTTAATTAACAGCGAACAGCTAGACTCGAACGGTTAATACACCTTCCCTTTCTAATAATAACTAAATCTGTCAACTTTTATAATTCAACAATCGGTTATTTCGAACTCGTTATTATTGGCAATGGTTTTATTTGCTTTTGCTATATTTATGTTATATTGGGTGTATTGAGATAAATGAAGCCTCGGGCAAAGTATTGTGCGTGTGTGTAGACTTATGTCTGGTATTAAATTAATTATCAAAGTATATCAAATAATGGAAAAGTTGCAACAGAGTTTGAATAAGAAGTATTTGTTCATTGTTCATTCCAGCATAATGAACTGAATAAACAGTAGCAACGGTTCTGTATGAATCTTTGTTCACTTTGTTATTGAAATGTAGTTTTCATTTTGAATTATGTGCTTAATAAATTTATGGTGCATTTGTAGAATCCAAATGTTTATTTACTTTTTGTGTGATTAGTGAAACACAAATAACAGTTTCCGCTTCCAAATCAATGCCCATAAAGGTTCATAAAGAGTTTCTGTTGATACGTTTTTGCAGTCTCCAATGAAAAGACAACCTGTTATTCACTAAGCATGGTGATCTGTGATGATATAACATTCGGCGTATACAAAAAGGTGTTGTTTTCTTAATCAAGTACAAGGGGAATCATGGTCATTTGTTAAAATAACAGCCTTTGTAAATGTTATGGGACAAAGATCACCTGAAGACCAGTTAAAGATTCACATGCCACTTAACAGTACAAATGGAAATTATGAATGCCTATAAACACTCTCTTTAAAATGTTATTATATGGATAGCATAAAAATGCTTTTGACAAGGAAACAAGTTGGCAGACTTCAAACATTTGAGCCCCTAACTATTTTATACATGTATTCTAGATAATAGAAAATGGTCAACGTCAAATTTAACATTTTTATGTTTTATTCATTTTTCTCCAAACAACACATTATTATACATGTCACATTTTAAAGCATAAAACCTTTTCCCGTCAAGTAACAATAAAATGTATAACACATTATGATAAAATGGGCTCTAGTTTGGTTCATGACATATCAATGACAATATAACACAAGAGTCGCTACAGTTCTATACAAATGCTATGTTGTTGATTTTTGTCAAAATGAATTTTCTAAGTTCAACAAAAATATATTTAAGCCTAACAAATAAAAATGTTATTTATATATTTTGTAAAAGGACTTGAACCCTTGGACATAACAACAATTCAATTCATTGTAGATCTATACATACAGGTTAAATTCAAACTGAAATGGTATATCAATTATCAAAATTCCCACTTTTATGTTACATGTAAATGTTTTAACTGTTCTTTACAATCACAGTTAACAATATCTTTAGAAACATACAAAGGTGTAGAACATGTCCAACACAAGTAGACAAATAGTGTAAGTAGGTAAGGTGGTGAAGTGTAGTAAGTAACAGAGACTAGACTGTCCTATCTAATCCTTACTGATATATCACTTAGTTCATTCTTGCTTACACCCACGGCCATAGAATGTCTATATATCAAAAAGCCTTTCTGTGTTAGTTTTTTTTACCAAGCCATTTCAAGTAGTGAACACAACACTTCTTACTTTAACACAAGTGGCAAAGCCTTTTTCATATGCTGTTTGGCTCATGTTCATTGCATTAAGTATTACAACTGCTGAGGACTTTATTTTGTGATTGAATTAAAAACTAAAATTAGAACAAGAGGGAAATGCGGATCCTGCATTAAAGCCAGATTTTTATATTTTTCTCATAATTTTTCAACACAAATGAATGTTTTCCTTCCATTTGAAGGTCACAATGTGGCATATCAGCGTGAGTCTTGACCAAAGCAACATTGTGTGTGAGTATGAAGTAAATATGTCAACTAATGAAAAGGTTATAACTGAAAAACAAAACTTTAACACAAATTGTTAAAGAACAATGTAAAATGTCAAGGTCATCTGAACGTCAATGTCATAATGCTGCATGTTTGTGAAAAGGTCGCGACCTAAGCAACAATGTGTATGAGTATGAAGTAAATCGGTTGACTAATGAAAAAGTTATTAGAGGGAAAAGAAACTTTAACGCAAATTGTTTACGACGCTGGATGCCCGCCCGGACGGATTCACCAATCTATAATCTGAAATTTTCTTAGAAAAATCTGGCAACAACATGAGCATTTACAATAACAAATCAGTACCACTATCACAAGTAAAGCACACCAACCTGTAATACCCGAATACATTTTAATTGGTGCACCTTTATTGATCAGTCACTGCAGCAAAGATTACTCAGTTAGTAAACACTATAGAGTTCATACAGTAAAGCTCCACTATTAAGTCCATTATTTTCAGTTCCAATTTCAATGAGTTCAGGACATAAAATCACTTAAGAAAGATTCAAGACTTATGACCACTATTTGTCAGTCCCCAGGTTGGTCTTTGTAGCAGAGCTTCACTGTGTTTAAACCATGTTTACTGACCATGTAATTCAACATAAATTTGACAAACTGAAGCATATATGAGATTTTAGTTGGTTTTGCAAACAATGGTGACAGGTAGGTGAGCAAACATGAAAACTATAAATGCATTGACTTGATGATTAACCATTCACTGATGACATGATAACAAATTATACAATGATTTTTCTTTACACTTTAACTGTTGTATTTAAATAAAATGAATTGATATTGCTTGAGTGATTATATTATACCTTCAAGTGAACAATTATGTCTCATACTGTCAGCTCACATCCATCTCATTCATTCTTATTTGGCAGTACACATAATGGCAAAAATGTAACAAGCACAACTTAAATGGATTTCTTACAAATCAAAATTTGTTCACAACTAAAACAACAAATTAAGTATATTCAAAAATGATATTAAGCATAAAATAAAATCAATTTAAAAACTAGTGTATCTGTTACATGCACACGCGCTAATAGAGCATAGAAGTATTGCAAGCTCATATTCAAACAGACCTAAAGCATTAATCCTGTTTTCATAAACAAGACCAATCTACTATATGGACATGATTTATAAATAAAAACAGCTTTCCAGGCATCAACAGATGAACAATGTTCTTTTGTAGTATACATATGTATGAATTTTTACATAATTTTACAAAAATACAATGTATATGAAGTAATGTAAATGACATACTACCAGTATGCATGGGTTACTATTGTTTTATTTTCTCTCTTAATTTTTTCAATTTTTTTCCTAATACGTTTTTATTTTTGTCATACAACAAGACACGCATGTCTCTTTTAGTATGATATGTGATCAACACTAAATAAATACAGTAAATAACAACAATCATGTATGTAGCCAGGAACATCATGGTTGCCAAGCTTCACATTGAAAGTTTCTAGGCAACCAATCATAGAGCCAGTTTACAAACTAGCGCCAGATAACATACTGATCCAAGGGGAAATAACTAGGCAGTCTTTACAGTTGGTCCTCTCTCGTATGGCTTGTATAATTATTACCATCAGAAGTTTTAGCATATGGCCTTATAAACACTTAACAGTTACGGCCAATTGATATTACAACCAGTCTCTTAAGGTTTCTGAAGTAATCCATGTATTGTAGAGTAATCCAATTTACAGGGAACAATGTTCAATGCATATCTGGAGTTAAACTTATAGAGTTATCAGCCAACTTCAATATGCAGTCCATTGTTCACAACTGATGTATGGATCTGTTACTACATTCCATTTGTAAATGTATCAGCTTGTTTCACTAGCATTAGGTAGTTAATTTGTTGAAAAGTGTGGTTTGCAAAGAGTTCCTAGTTACTTCTTTTATAATGGCCACACCCAGAGTTTAGCTACCATGGTAACTACAAACATCTGGGTGTTTACCGACCTCATCCTCCTCCTCCCATGGGTGGAGAAGCTGGCCCTCCTGAAAATAACAAAAGTCAGAAGCTTATAATTTGTTTTTCTTCTTATTCACTTGTTTTCCTTTGAGAGATAACTCTGTTAAATGTGCAAGGTTCAGCTAGAGTGCTCTCTCATGTAAGTAAATGTTTTTACCAAGTTATATAGTAAACTTTTGCAATATTGCATTTTAAGTAGGTATTCGCATTTAGTTATGTGAAATACTGATTTTTGTTCTCCATTTCTTTTCTAATATCTATTTTTTTGTAATGGCGAGGTGCCCTTTATATCCAAGTTACAGAAGTACATGTATACTGATTTACTGTAAAAATATTAAAGACATACCTACACACAAGAGTAAAATATCATTCAAGTTCAGAGTTACAAAAACACAGAATACAAAGAGTATTAAAAGAACAACTAGATCAGGTTTACTCATCATCCAAAACTTGTCACCTGTCTTTTTTCAGCTGTTTCAATATTTTCATATTTCACTCATAAGAAAATCCAATACAGACATTAAGTGATAATTATGGCAATAGATTGAATAGACTAAAGATATTACTAGTTGGTGTTCTTACCTCCACCACCCCTGAATCCTCCCATACGTCTTCTCGGTCCACCACTGTAAATCAAGTATATTGTATATTCATTGTTATAAGATGGATTCCACAGTATCCATAATAAAACTAACAAAACTAGCATTCTATATGTATTATGTTTCATGATGTTTTATGATTGCTGAATCACCACTAGTATTTCAAACACAGTTACAGCAGTTTTACAGACACCATTTAGTGACAGTAAATGGGAGAGCAGGGTTTTAACAGCAAGCGATAACCATGAAATACCATTGTATCACATGCTCATTTGGTTCTTATGTAACACAGATGTAAACACTACAGAATGATGTATCTATTGTTTTGGCATAAAGCATTGGTAAATGACTGCCCTCTTTATAATATAATTAACACCGTGGAGACATCTGATCATGACATTGGTTTGTAGTACGGTAGAAATTTGTTTATAACTATTTTTTCTTTTGTTAATCTAACAAGAGACAAAAAAAATTGAACACTCATTGATAATTTTCTCTACAACATCTTTGAATATGTTATCGAGCTAGCTAATAGAAATATATAGTTATACGAAATGGTGACTACTGTTAGATCAATTACATTACTTCCAATGCTTAGAAAGTCTTGGTACTTACCCATCGCCCCCTGGTTTATAGTCTGTGGAGTAGTTGTTACCATGTTTAGTCATGCTGGGCTGTGTTGGAAAAATAAACAAAACTTAAACAAACTAATCAAGAGTATTTGCTCTCGAATTGTCACTTATTACTAGCACAACTGTGTGTACTTAACAGGTTGTCCTAAGATTGATTCTGGATAAGATATTTCATTAAACAAGATGACCTTATAGTATACTAGAAATACATTTAATTGCACTGTATAATTCTGTATTTATATTGCAATTACAAGTGATAATTTATTTTTAAAAACTATGAAAAGAATGAGCTAGCTACTGTTGTATTGTGTGTAATGATAAATTGGTTGAATTCTTTTTTTGTTTACTTACCGACACCATCGTTCTGAAGCTGAAAATAGATTTACAAAAGACAGTTAATATGATGTGAATATATTACTTGTAATGAATGGTCAGTACTTTCATACCGACACTCTAATATTTAGCAAACTGGTGCATAATTGTTCCTAAACATCTAAGACAGGTCAGAAGTTATACTAGCGTTCACATACTTGTAAAATCTGGGTGGAAATTTATGTTTGCTAGTTGGTCTTTAAGCCAATAGCATTATTTAGCAGTTCAAAATTAAGCACACTCCAGAGGACAGAGCTTTAATCAAAATGTATTTATAAAGAATTAATTTAAGCATCTTATTAGATAAATAGAAACAAGTAATACACATACAAAGTAACTCTTACAAAGGTTAGTTTAATACTTTATTTTACACACACCTATACAAATCCGTATACATTTTACTTATTGATTTAAATTGGATTAGAGTTGAAACTTGTATGATTAAGCATATGCCTACATTTACAAGTGGTTAACAGTTAAATTAGAGTCCTGTTCGGGTAACATGTTGATGGAACACTCAAATGTAGTAAGAGGCAGCTAACAGGGATAATAGACAATTATACAGATAATACCACAATGGTTTACATTTTACTTCTGCTTTAAACTCACACATATTTAGAACATTAACTAGGACCTTAGTCATATTAGTAGTAAAAGTTTATAACGCCTTGGAATGCTGAAAAACCAGACACATCAAACAAACAAATTCAGTGTAGGTAGCGCGTCTGACTCGTGATCGGTGGATACCTGTCAGTCGTGAGTTTGAGCCCCATCAAAGGCCCCCATTGTTTCCTTGAGCAAGAAACTTTACTCTAATTGCTTAGTAACGGATTCGAGCGTGATTTACATAAGCAAAAAATTGCTTGTTTCACAATCAAACTAAAAAAAATAGTATAAACTAAATAAATTTGATTAAACAGGTTTTAGAAAATGTGTTGAACTTTTTAGTCAGATAGAACATTTACAGTGGATACTTACAACAAGACTATGAAGTTTATAATTCCCCAAAACACCTCTGTTACAATTGACAGTCTCCATATTGACCTCGACTCCTCAACTTTACCTGTAAAGAAGAAAAGAACATTTCTTTTCTTTGTAATCTATGTCTTTTAGTTTAGTGTATTCAAAGGCATGGCTGCTTTTTTTAATTACATCAACAGTTGTTCAAGACATAACTGGAATACAATTATTCACAGCTCTATTTGTAGTAGATTTTCTCTATGAATATATTTATCTTTATAATAATGAATTCAACAATAAGACTGTTTGACACCGCTGTGATCTGGGTTCGATACCAGGCGCCAGCATGCTAGATGGTTTTGTGCTCACCAACAATCATGGGTGGGTTTCCTCCATCTTCTCCTGTTTTCACTTCTCATACTAAGAGCACACAAGCGTGAACATAGGTGGCAAAGGAAATGATGTGTATAAGTTGTATAAATTGTTTAGTAATTCCTGTAAAATAGTTAGAGTTTAATATGTTTGCCTTTTTTAAATCAAACAATGGACACATCATGATTTCACCTAAAAACTGTGCCTTCACAATATAACTATGAATGGTTGCAGCAGAACAAAAATGAAATAACAAACAAAATGAACAGTCACCAAGTAACGATTCAGGGTTAACTTTGCACACGTACAGTCTCGGCCAACTTACAAACTTGGCCCGGTCCGACTCTGCCCACTTTTGAAATAAATAGGTAAAGTTGTTCACAATATTGATGCAATGCATATGAACATTTCAAGTCTTTATTTGGGATACATTCTGATAGCAAAGTCACAACATCTAAACAAAGGTCTAATTGTGGTACCATGGAGCTCCATGGTTGATCTCAATACTTTTTGCCCAACGTAATTGTATGTGGCACCTTCTCTTTTAATTACATTATTAACTGTACCTTTTTCATTCATATTGTACGTCAAAGTACTTAAGTTTCTAATATGCAGAATGTGTGAATATTGTTGCTAGTAAAAGGAAACTTCTATCAAATTCCTTTATGCCCGGTCCGACTCTGCCCACTTTTGAAATAAATAGGTAAAGTTGTTCACAATATTGATGCAATGCATATGAACATTTCAAGTCTTTATTTGGGATACATTCTGATAGCAAAGTCACAACATCTAAACAAAGGTCTAATTGTGGTACCATGGAGCTCCATGGTTGATCTCAATACTTTTTGCCCAACGTAATTGTATGTGGCACCTTCTCTTTTAATTACATTATTAACTGTACCTTTTTCATTCATATTGTACGTCAAAGTACTTAAGTTTCTAATATGCAGAATGTGTGAATATTGTTGCTAGTAAAAGGAAACTTCTATCAAATTCCTTTATGCCTACCGAATTGTACTTCAAAAGTGTGCGGAGTCAGACCGGAATGTGTAAACAACTTTGTCAATTCACTGCACCTCAAAAGTGGGCCTAGCCAAGAGAGACCTGGCAGGTACTGTAAGTGTGCCAAGATGACCCTCAACACCAAATAACTACAACTAATCGGTTACGAATGACGATGTTACTGATGACCAGTTCCCGACTATTGACCAGCTAACAATCCTTAAACCTGTTTAGATTAAGTTCACTTTGATTTACTATATGCCTAATTCAAATCCCCGCAGTAATACTAACTGAAGGTGTCAGTAAAATACTAAGGTGTGACTGATGAAACAAATGATTAGAGAAATGATGAAGCAATTTGTATTGTGATCCACACTCGTCATGATCATTCATTGACTCACGGCGTGATGTTGTGGAAAATCCAGAGTTAAAATGGCAGTACATATATCTTCTAGAAAGAGACAATTAAATACTCTAATCAACAAAATGAAATGAAAACTCACCGCCAGAAATATAGACCATGTCTGTTTTGTTTATGTGTCTGACTGCTGACGATCACTTCCGGTGATCTGGTTCATGTAACGCTCGATGGGTGCATCGATTTACCCAAAAGGACCCCAAAAGGAACCCAAAAGGACCCAAAAGGAACACAAAAGGACCCAAAAGGAGATTTTAATGTTTGTTAAATGCCAT
>ENA-OREC01002391-OREC01002391.1-marine-metagenome-genome-assembly--contig:-NODE-2391-length-10314-cov-30.113021_pt1 | contig 10314 bp, 10 predicted proteins | sample MGYA00248626_ERZ508543 | MGnify/ENA primary metagenome ERZ508543 (study PRJEB26211, sample SAMN05518279) | marine metagenome | isolation source: Puget Sound, Washington, USA | host: Bankia setacea...
GAAACCAGCCTTTCAAGCTCCATTTATAGGTGTTGGGCGTGGGTTTTCTTACTGTTTATGCATTCACAGGGTTAAGTAAGTGCCATTCAGGCCTGACCCCTGCCAGCTATCTCTTACGAACCAACATGGCCAATTGGATGATTAAATGCGGTGAACTGTTCCAACCGCTCATTAATTTACTTATCGAGCATCTACATCAGCCATTCATCTCTCGAATTAATGAACAGTTACACATCAATTACGGCTTGCGGCTGTCGTAGCTGTTACAAAGTAGCTAAAATAAATTGCGCAAACAGTAGGAATAAGCATAAACATAAAGAAAAGCTTGTATCCAAATATACTTTGAATTAAGCCCCCAAAAATGCCAGACAAAAAAATAGAGAACGCCATAATTCCTGTACCAAATGCAAAGTGACTCATTCTAAACTCTCCATCCCCAAGGTATGTCATCATAAAAATCATTTGAGCAGGAACACCAATTCCAAACATAAATTTCTCAAACACAACTACACTTGTTACACTCAATAGACTTGACTCTGAATTTAAAGCAAGAAAACAATAAGCTAGATGTGGCAAATTTGCTATCAAGCACATTGGGAAAATGCATCTTTTCAAGCCAAGCTTAAATACGGTTAGCCCTCCAAGGATATTTCCTGCTAGAAAAGCAATCAAACCCGCTGAGCCAAAAATAGTTCCCACCTCAATATTCGAAAGCCCCAGCCCACCTACTGACAAGTCATCCAAAAAAAATAGTGGGACAAGCCTATCTGACATACCCTCAGAAAATCTAAAAAAGAAAATAAATAGTATAATTGTGCCTACACCCGGCTTTTCAAAAAAGGAGGTTATATTTATACGTAATTTACTCAAACTATCAGGTTCAGAAATCGCTTTTTTACGCAACCCATCTGCCGGCAAGAAAAAAGAATGATACAAGGCAATAACGAGCAAATAGAAAGAAACAACAGCAAAAATAATGCGCCAAGCATAAAGCCACTCCATTAGCAATGTTTGATGGAGATAACCACTAATGCTTACCAATAAACCACTTGAGACAAATGCACCTACGCACCAACAAACAGCCATGTAGCTAGAAAACAAAGCCTGCTCTGGCTTACTTAACTCTGTTAAACTAAATCCATCTGTTGAAATATCTTGCACAGAACCCAAGATAGCGACGAGGAGTAATATAATATAAACAGCACCAATGCTTCTAATGTCTATTACATTAACCGCAATCAAAAAAAACAAGAACGCCATACTAAACTGACATACTCTTATATAAGCCGTTTTACTAAATCCAAACTCTAAAAAAGGGGCAATAAATGGCTTTAGTACATATGGCAAAATTAACAAGCTAGTGAGCGTAGCTATTACCTGATTCCCAAGACCAAAATTTTTAAGCATTACCTCAACTGCTCCAGACAGAAGAGAATAAATAAGGCCCATAGTAAGATATACAGTTGAAATCCATCTTATAATTATTAAATTTCTGATAGAAACAATGTTTGAGCCGGTTACGTTTAAGACATCCATTTCGGTTACTACTTAAAGTTAAATTTTAAGAAAGATTATTTCAGAAATAAAAAACAAGTAAAGTGGCGCGACAGAATAATCTACCTTTCCGGTGATCAATTTACGGCTTGTGTAACTCACTACCACAAAACCAAACCTTCCGACCTCAACTCTTTACAATAGTCATACATAGCTGGAATATGCAACTGATAGGGCCCCAAAACCACCTCCATCTCCTGATTTGGCAGATAAGCTTCAACTACCTGTTTGATTTGAACGCTATCAACATCAAATGACAATAAATCCTTGCTTAATAACTTAATATCAACGCATAGGTCTTCTATATAAATACGACCAGAAACTTGAAAAGCATTGATAAAAATCGCTTCACTTTTATCATAACGATTTATACAGTAGAGCGTTTGCACTCCCGTACGAGTAATGCCTGAATGAACAAAGTAATCTAGAGGGACTTCACTAAAAACTCTTCGATTGGCCATGATTTGACTTTCGATGTAACTACATAATTCAAAATCATTTTCATCCGCCTGTAAGTTGATCTGTTCACCAACTACTCGGGCATTATTCATTGATTTATCGTAAAACATTTCGTCCCTAGGTTTCATCCAGAGCAATGCAGATACAGGGCAGCCCAAAGATTTATGCTGTAATCGATCGAAACTCATAGCTTCGTATAGCTCATCTATCAGTTGTTGCTCTATGCTATCAGAAGAGCCACTAGATGAACCACCTCGCCTATATCGATCAATCATAGAATTATAAATCCATGCCCCTCCACCTTCCCCTTGTAGATGCAAATATACTGACCTCTTTTGCGAATATTCATAATATTCTTTAAACAAGGTCGACAATCTAAGCCACTGAATAGAATTCTCTTTGACAGTTGTGATTTTACACGCTCTAAAAATTGCACTGCAAAATGATGAATCGATAACGCCTTTACACTCCAAAAGAAGCCCACGAATTTCATTATTTGTTATCTTATATCCTAAATACTTCCCCGAGTAGTAAAATAGCGACCTTGCAACAGGTTCCAAATGCTCAACTTCATCCCCAAATTTTTCTCCTTCAGCACCCACATATCGGCACCAGCCCAACACGGAACGAAACGCCCCAAAGTCAACCAACTGATGAGATACGGTTAAATTTGAAGTAGTGAATTGGCTCTGCCATAGACGAAGTGCACGCAACTCCCCTAACTGCTTGGCCAACCCAAACAACAGCCGCTTGATAGATTTACAATCGAATTCATATTGCTTAACTGCACTTTTAACTCTAGCGCTGTCGATATACTGATCCGACCCTTCACTTCCCACTGAACCAAAGAAAATACTTCTTTCAAAGTGCGCTGGCCTCAGAAAATTTGGCCTCACCAGAATAGCTTTTCGCTCTTCTATACCTAGGAAATCAAATTTATCATCGACTGCTATAATAGCGACGACTGGTACTGCCCCAGTCGAGACCTCTGAAATTGCAATTTCGCTAAAAATAGCTTCTCGTATCGCTTCGGTTAAGGATAAATATCCATGACTATGATAAAAATCCACTTTTTCGGATGCGAGTGGCGTACGACCAACACCTTTTGCGTTGAAGCCACCAGCGCAACCACAGCGCCCACTTCCTCCATGGTAAGCGCCACCGGTGGCCCCGTAGCGATCAGCATGTAATTCTCCATCCTTCCCTTTAGGGTCAGACTCGACACCGAACGTAGTAAGTAGATTTGTCATTAACTGTTTGCGGATGTCCCTACTATTTACGCATATCCCAACTGATTGAAAATATCGATAATTGATCCATACAACTGCGCAGCCAGAAATCTGACGAACAGGGAACGCTTCAAATAAACCTTCTACAGAGCCCAAAAGATCAAAATTACCAGAATCCAAAAAGCAATCACCTACGCCTACTTTCATCTATGGGCCCCGCCGTACATAATTTATTCTTTTGATGACAGACCGATCACCTACATATCTTCGTCCATACAAAATTCTATCTGTTGAAATCTTTTTCTTAAAAATAGATAAGAGTTCCCTCGTGAATCCATAGGGAGAAACAATATCCATCACCCAGAGATTAGCGCCTTCATTCCACTCACTAATGTGCAATAAACGATCGGATCCAGATAAGTATTCATTACAAACTTCATCGCTTAAAAACGCCCAACACATGTAAGCTACTGGAACACCTCTTTTATTATAGACAATCTGATATTGCCCTAGGCGTATAGCAGGCATCACAAAGTGCTCGATGGAAACAAGCTTAAATGTAGCGCGTGCCGTACCAGTTAAGATACGCACAAACTCACCAAACACTCTCGACACTTGGTTTTGACGCTCGTTCGTAGGAGCTTCAAAATGAATCATCATTTTGACTGCTCCGATTTTACATTTCTGGGCAGGTTAAAATACTGACCGATGTCGATAATCCGGTCGGCAGTATTGATAGTCTCTGGCCTGTGAGCTACTACAATTCTAGTAATACTCAATGAACTTAGAGCTTCATTTATTTCATACTCATTATCCAAATCTAAATTCGATGTCCCCTCGTCCATTATTAATACTTTAGGGTTTTGATATAAAGCACGCGCTATCAATATCCGCTGCTTTTGCCCTCCAGATAATGCCGACCCCATATCGCCAACTAAACTATTGTAACCCATAGGCATCTGCACTATCTCATCGTGTATACGGGCCTTGTAAGCGGCCGTGTAGACGGTATTCATATCGAACTCTTGGTCGAACGAAGAAATATTTTGTGCAATTGAACCGGCAAATAAGTTGTCACTCTGTGAAACTACCGCGATTTGCCGGGTAATATATTTTGGGAAGTATTCAGTAACACAAATATCATCAATATAAACAGATCCGTCCGTAGCCTTGTATAACCCAGTAAGAATATTTATAAGGGTAGTTTTTCCAGATCCGGAGGGGCCAATTATCGCGACATATTCTCCGGAACCAATTTCTAGGTCAATTCCTTCTAAAACATATTTATCCGAAATTCCATATGAAAATGAAAGACCCTTGCAAGATACGCTTCCTTCGATGGATTTATTCAACTCTTTAAATGATATGAGTTCATCTGTCTTATTCAAAGCTATATCCGATATCCGCTCGAGCTGAACGCCCAACATTTTTAACGAGAATAGGTGCTCCACCAACTTAAACGTTCTCACTGAAAATTGTTGCTTATACACCAAAAAAACCATCAACATACCGACCGAAAGAACCCCAGAGATAACATATTTTGCTCCGATATATAAGATCAAAATAGACGACACACCATCACACAGATTCCCAAAAAATTTTGAGGCTATATCAAAATAGCCAATTTTAATACGGCAATTTAACTCTTTTACGAAACGATTGGATTGATTTGCATATCGAGAATATTCAGTATTCGTCTGCTTAACCGTTTGCATTGCTATTAGCGTTTCCAGGAAATGAGCCTGGGTTTCGGAGGCAGCGATTATCTCCTGCATCTCAGCATTTCGGTTTGAGCTAAATATGGTAAGCTTAAACAACACATATATTAATATTGAAGATAGTACAATAAGCGTTAAATTCGGCGAGTAAAAAAACATCATCCCTAAAACAAATAGACCAAAAACACCATCCAACCCAATCTCAATTAGCGTAGATGATAAAAACCTCTCTATCGGCTGAATAGAGGTAAACTTACTCTGAATATCTCCAACGGATCGCTTATGGAACCAATCAAGAGGAAGACGCAACAAGTGTTGAAACAATGAAACCTGCATTTGCAAAGAAAGAACCACAGAAACAAATTGTACGGTTATCGACCGCAGTAGCTTTGCAAATACATCAAACAAAAGCACGAACCCAAACGCTACAAGCCCCAACTTAAGTAATTGATAATCCCCTTGAGGTATAGCTTTATCGATTATGATTTGTAGGTATACCGGCGATATCAATGTAAAGATTTCAATCAGGATAGAAAGTACTGCCACCTGCACAGAACCAACTTTAATCCCTTTGCTTACAGAAAAAAGCTTAGATAATTCAACTCTTTTCCTTGAATCTTTTTTTTCAAATCCGTGTTCTGGCTTACACTCAACAGCTACACCAGTAAATGATTCAGAACATTCTTCAACAGAGAGTCGCCTAAACCCAATTGCAGGATCAAATATCTCGAAAAATCTTCCAGTGCATCTGCTGAGCACGACAAAGTGATTCATATTCCAGTGCAAGATAGCTGGCGTTTTCACTTTATCCAATTCACTTAATTCACAGCGAACCGGTCTAGTGGAAATACCCAAGCTATCACAGACACGTAAAATTGTTTTTAGGGTTGCACCATGCATAGAAATTGCGTGATTTTTCCTCAATGTGTGGAGATCAACCTTGTGACCATAATAGCTTGTAATCATTGCTATACAAGCCAACCCACACTCTGCACCTTCAGACTGGCGAACAACATCGATTTTGTTTTTTCGGAAAATCGAAAAAAACCCAACATCCAACGATTGCATAAAACCCTTTCTTAACCCAAGTCCAATCCAGATCTAACATAATCTTCTATCTCTGTTTGAGAATCTAATGGATTCACACCAACTACCCTAGATACCTCTTTAGAATCTGAGAAATAAATAACTGAAGGAAATTTCTTTATTTTCAACCCCCTAATAATTCGCCTGTGATCTCTATTTTTTGAATCAAAACATATTTTACTAACAGTTTGAAAAACTCCATTTGCTCTATGCAAAGCTTCCCACATAATTTCACACGGCTCACAATCTGCAAGCGACACCATAACAATACCTTCAGCATCTTGGATAAATTCGTCTATTTTATTTGTATCCGTATATATATTGCTCACATCAAACCTCATAACAAACTATAAACTGAACTTTAAACGCTTCTTCTAATCTCGTATAACGAACCAAACAACCACTGAAAAAGAGTTACTTTATCAATAATAATATCCGCTTCAACGACCATCCCAGGCATCAAGTGAACATCGCCGTTCATATCTTCGACACTCTCACGATCGACATCAACAACAACCTTGTATGATGGCTCTCGAATATTGGTAGATGAGAAAACCTCATCTACCCCAAAGACACTATTTGATATTGATTTTATCGTTCCTTGTGCATTCCCGTAGTACTCATAGGGGTACGCATCAAAAACAATTCTTACCGTTTGCCCAACTTTAACGCCACCTATAGTCCGCGATGGAAGATATAATTCAGCATTTAACGTTGCATCAAGCGGTATTATCGACATTAAAGGCATGTCTCCATTTACAGAGTTACCCACCTTTAACTGAACATAGCTCACCATACCATCGACAGGGCTAGACAAAACATATTCTTTTGAAGCAAAGTACCGTGCTTTTTCCAATATTAAAGCCTCCCTTTTTCCCTCCAAACCACGCTTATCGAAATCATACTTAGAATGTACATTTTTAATTGATGATTTTTTTTGATCAATTTCAGATAGATATCTGCTTCGCTCATTTTGCAACTTTGCAACTGAAGATTTTCTTTTCAGCATTTCACTTTTAAGTCTATCTAAATGGTCTTTTGATATATAATTTTTTTCGTAAAGACGACTGCCAGACTTATAATTATTGATTGCTGCGCCATACTCTTCGTGCATTATGTTTAGATCTGAATCTATATAATCCAGCTGAACAAAGAGCGTTTCAATTTGACTTGCTATAATACTTTCATTCAATTTCGCACTTTCGTGCAACCCTTCTATTTGGGCAACCAACCACTCGATTTGATTTTCAACTCCATTTATAATCGAAGCTTCCAGATCACGATTTCCTGAAACGTCAGTATGAGGGAATATTTTTGCCAAGAGTTGTCCTTTGCTTACCTTATCTCCTTTCCCAACAAATACTTCTGAAATAACGCCCCGCTCAAATGGAACAATTTTAAACTCTCCAGAATCTGGCTGTATAATCCCATACGATGTTTTCCTCTGATTGAACTGAGCTGAAAACAAAAACGCCATTAACAAAAAAACAATTAAAGTAATCATCCATGTTATCAATGACCAGCTCGTTGGAACATTCCTGCTAGTAACACCGAACTTATGTTTTGACGCAGAATTTGCTACCTCAGCACGATACAGCGGAAGTTTACTACCACTCACCCCCTTACCCAACCAAACCAAACTTGTATGCAAAACAAATAGCGGGAGACAAACACTTTACACTTCCTTTTTTCAATTTAATTCAAACAATTTGACAAAGAGAATATTACTGCAACATCAAGCATATATTTCAATAACATCCGGCCACAAAAGCAGCCGGAGTTTCGTACTTACCAGCTACACGTTACGCTCACGGTACAACTGACCTCACCAGATGAATCAGCAGTGCAGCTGACTTTAGTTGTGCAAGCACCACCATTTACTTCTTCAACTTCAGCCTGTGTTAAATCTCTCATATTTAAGATCCTTATTTACATTGTATCGACTATAATATTTTATTGATCGTAGCGGTCGACGTTCACTACAATTATTTTTAACATTTTTATCCACACATTTAATTAGCAATCGCTAACATATTAAATAGTAGCAACCCTTTACATAAAAATAATACTGACATTATCGATAGTAGACCGCTAATTACCGCTTCCTAAATGTAAGATACCGACAACTATAATTATAGGCAGTAATGAGGAGGGGAATTCAAGGTAAGATAACATCCCATGTCACAGACTCCATTGCTGATTGATTTTATTTACACAGAGCAATACGACGGATCGCTTATTACACATGTTAATATTATCAACAATATATGGCACACCACACTTTAATGTCAACAGCATAAAGTCACCTTTCCCACACACGCAATAACAGTAGAAATTTCAAATATGGAAACAGTGTCATCAGGATAAGAGTCAAAAACCAGAGTGGCGGATTAATTCCCCAACAACTTTTAGCGCCAAACCAAACAGAAAATTAACCCAATAGTCTGTAGCCGTCTTTAACTAGGAGGCAATCATGACCAAACATCGGCATTACGACTGATTAATTTTGTTGCAGAATTCGCGCAATCCAATTTCAGCCAAGCCGCGCCCTGTAAGCTGCTCAACCTAACGCTTGCAGGGCGTAAAAAAGATCAACAGTCTGGTTTATCTAAAGTGGCAATTGAACTTCTGATGATGCAACGATGGGCTTAATCCTCCAGGAAGGTATTTGTAAAATTCATTACCCAGAAGCCCTTCCCTTCCTCTATTTACTGGTTAAATCGTTGGCATGATACAATTGCTTGCTTCATCCCAATTTAACTGCATCGAGGCTCGGTAGGCTTCCGCAAGGCGATTATTAGTTTAGCGCTGGTTGTCACCGAAAAGGCGGACTTGGATGTGTACGATCAAGCTTTGTTCGTATTTCAAGGAAAATCGTAGCTAGCTTAAGGTAAGTACAGGTCTTTACCCTGCCTCAGAACGCCTAGAAAAAGGTAGGTTTAAATTGCCAAAGCGTGACCGTCTATCGACTGTAATTTTAACTGGGAGCAATGATCGCACGTATTCACGGGGACACCCACTGGCCAGTGTATTAATACGGGCTGAAGCTAGCCACGCTTTGTCAATGGTTTGACCTGATCAACTCGTTCTCGTGCGCGCCACTTCTTCGAATATTTACGGTTATTATCTTAAAGCTTTTAGGACGCAGGGGGCAGGCCTTACATTCGACATTTGGCCTTTTCTTTTTGTCTGGTTTAAGGACTGACCCCAATGTTTTTGCAAACACTTCATCACGCCCCCATTCATAGCCTTCTTTCGTGTTTAACATGCCGAACATGCAACACACCTACAGTCTCGTATTCAATCACATACAAAACGCGATAGTCGCCAACAATCAAATGCCTAATACCTCTCTGAAGATCCATATCTTCTGGTGCTATAGGGCAGCGCTCGGCTAACTCATCAAGTTTTTCAGTCGCCTCTATAAGCCCAAGATACCAGTTCACGGCATTTTGAGGAGATTCTTTCGCTATCTGAGCATATCTACGCGCCAAGTCGTTCTCAGCCGTTGGCTTTATGTCTATCCGGTATTTTTTCAACGACTAATACCGTGCTTCTCCTCAAACTCTTTGGTGAATTGATCTAACGGTCTTCCCTCCTCTGAAAGCGCTTGCCTGATGTTTTGGATGCTCTCAGCGTATTCTGCCAATGTCGCCATCCGCTCGTAGGTTTCAGCGTCCTGCACTACTACGGCAGCTTTGCCATTAACGGTTAGGATCTCAGGGCGTTTACTGTCCATGAGTCGCCTAATGTGTTCTGCCGGTTTACGGCTGAACTCGGTTACTGTGTGTATATCTGAACTTTTAAACAAGGCCACACCTCTAAACAGAGAATAAACATACTATTACCTGTTTACATGAGTTTTGGTGCTTTCTCAACTGAAAACGGGAAATCGAGTAGATTTATACCGTTTTCCGCCGTCTTCCAATAGTGTTTGTTGAACAACTGCTTAATGATCGCGCCACTTGGCATGACTTTGTAGCCGGAGTCACAATCGATGTTGCTACCGCTGTTACGGGTGCGGGCATAGCTTGGGGGGTTGTCGCTTTGGTTGTTGGCGGTACAGCAATGGCAACTATAGGCCCGATAATATTGGTTGTTGCTGTCGGTGCAGTGGTTACAACAGCTCTCGGTTCTGTTGTTGAACATTATCAATTAACCGAAAAACTAGCGACTATGCTAAAAGAAGCAGAGTCACAAATTTTGGCGGATATTCGGCAACTGAAATACGAAACTCGTCGCGTGCTAAATTATGCCGACGAAAATCC
>ENA-OREC01002392-OREC01002392.1-marine-metagenome-genome-assembly--contig:-NODE-2392-length-10314-cov-12.165087_pt1 | contig 10314 bp, 3 predicted proteins | sample MGYA00248626_ERZ508543 | MGnify/ENA primary metagenome ERZ508543 (study PRJEB26211, sample SAMN05518279) | marine metagenome | isolation source: Puget Sound, Washington, USA | host: Bankia setacea...
CTTCTTCTTCTTCTTCTTCTTCTTCTTCTTCTTCTTCTTCTTCTTCTTCTTCTTCTTCTTCTCCTTCTCCTTCTTCTCCTTCTCCTCCTCCTTCTCCTTCTCCTTCTCCTTCTCCTTCTCCTTCTCCTCCTCCTCCTCCTCCTCCTTCTTCTTCTTCTTCTTCTTCTTCTTCTTCAGCATTCGATGTGGTCTTGTCATATTAGTGTCGAGTGATCAGCTGTGCTTTCGTATAATGCTATGTATGTAGATAAAGTTGGTTGGAAAACTAATCAACTAGCTTTAATCTTTTAGTTCCTTTCAACTACTTTTTATTATATTTGTTTTCTGCTTTTCAATAGGTGATGCTGAGTGTTAAACTCCTGTTAAATAAGCCACAGTCAAAGCTACTCCTGTGTATATAGGAGAGGGTGAAGTGAGGCTTGTATCGGACATCTCCACGTGCTTGTATCTGCAACAAGACGACAGTTCCACGTAGTACATCTGTAATAAGGTTATCGTCACATATATAAGTATATATGTGGTAAGACAGGACGCATCTGGAGGTGTAAACATTTTTCTCCGAACGTGTATCTATATAGAGAACATTTATTCTCGTAGTACATCTGCAAAAAGAATAACTACACATACATACCTACTTTTATATCTATAGTGAAAGAACGCAACATTATTATCGACATTTCTCTGTATGTGTATCTGTAGCTAACTCAACTTCCAAGTATTTGCAGTGCTCTAAAGTGCGACTGAAACATTCCCACGAATCTAACGAAAGGACATCTTCAGTACACGTGTGAGTTCATTGTCAAGCCAGTGGAACTTATATTTTCTGTTTGAGGTCGTTGCTTCGTCCAGTACGTTATCTGATCTGTCACTTTAGTGTTTACTTGGAAAGAGTACTTGTTATTGTAATTAACAGAACACGAGGGGACCGCTCAGCGAGTGAGATCGGGGGCGTTTGTTGTTTTGTGCAGTTTTGTCATTGTCACAAGTAATTCAATAACAAGTGTGGCAATAGGACTTGCATCAGGTATTTCACCAATTGTATACGTGACTATAGGTGCAACGTGTGTGCAAACTTATATTCGTGAAAGGTGCGCTCATTTAGGAAGGTGAAGCTGCTAATTTAGTGTATTAAACAAACTCAAACGTAGCACACACGAACGGAATAAACACACAGAGTGGCATTCGAACATCTAAACTTCCTTCGATCAGAGCAATTGCGCGGCTTGGTGTTTTAGTGACGAAGACAATCTGTAATATCCGGTTCAAACTGCAATCATGATGAGTGAAGTAGAGCGGGAGCCCGAGCGGGAGTCTCTACTGTCCCGTAAGACGACCAGGATAGCTATAGATTCACCACGTAAAATGTTTAACAAGGGCCTACAATCACGCACGTCACATATAGATCTACGACTGGCCGGATCTAGACTGAGCAGGGCCAAGTCAAGAGCGAAACCTTTTGATCCAGAAGAAGATTATTGTTTTGACAGCAGTGATGGTAAGCTCTCTTCTGTATACAGTTAAATCCACATAGTACAAAGTCAATGTTTGCTATAAACCATTACACAGTTTTGCGGTATCCAACTATATACACAGTGTACGAACATGTATCAACTTCGTTCAAAGACAGTTTGTGTCTCCACCTCACGACTTGTTGTATAATTTATATTTACAAGCAGAAAATAAGACCTTATTCTTTTAAACCGAAATTGATCTTATTTGCAAGGACTGTTCGCTAATAATACGTGTAGGGTTGTGATTGGTTAACTGTTGCTGCATTGTTTTATGTTGTTTTTATTAAATTTCACGTGGTTGAATAGATAAGCAATGTTACTATGCTTTTAGAGCTATTTGCTGTTATGCAACGCCGGTAAGCATTGAGTCAATTGTTATTGTTGCTGGACGAATCTCTACTTGTTGTTTTAAAATTGTTTCTTTAGATTGTTCTTTTCGTTGCGGTCAATTATAAATGTTTATTGTAAGGTTTCAAAATGATACGTATCAATCCATAAAACATGCAATTACAACCGGTAAGATTTTTATGGAATTAGGAATGTTGGTATCCCCCGAATAGCAGATTCCAATTGAGTGATTTGCATACATCAATTGAGTAAGATGTTGTTTTCATAAATAATGCATATTATAAAACAACACCTATTTTGATTGGGTGGCCACAACATTTTGTTTTGTTTTGTGACCCCATCATCTTGGTAAACAATTGCGTTTTCCCCAAACAAATGTGAGTGAACACAAACATATTTATATATATAAGCGCATTATTTGTTTATTCTGCACGCATTGATGTTTTAATATGGAGCAAACTAAATGTCTTACATACCAAGCGATCTGATAAGTGGTTTCTTGAAAATTGACAACTATGGAACATTTTTCGTACACAACAAATCATTTGTGTAAGTTATTATTTATAATGTTATAGCCATGTATACGAGTTCAAACATTTACTATGGGGGAGTTAGATTTAGGACCACTTAGTCTTCAAAAGGAATTCTGTTACATCCATTGTTTCAGGTTCTGTATATACTCGTGTCATGAACTTTCTCCATGAATCATAAAATATAAATGCCCTTCTTGTACGTCATGGCGTCGAGCAATACGATGCTAATCACTGACCAAAAGGTCATTAACAACGATTAATTAAAGTCTCGGACAATAACAGCATGTTCTCTATCCATCATACGCTCGGCATTTTCCGTTCTTATTCGGTGATGTACGTACGCCAATCAGAATCGAGCTATGGAATATGTATACCTTTCGATAAATTCAACGAGCGTTTCTATTGATTAACGGAAGCTCCCGAAATTCTAAGCCTCGTTTTAAATCTAGCGAATAAAGAAAGTGGCTTTGATTTTGTTGAATGCGTAGGAATTTACTTGACGCTTATTCTTGAATTATTTAAAGAGGTGATATATAGTCTGCTTTATGTACTTATTTATTCAATATCATTTATACCAGTTTTGCTCTCAGTTATCGCATTTTTCAAAACAAGTTAAGCTGTTGGCAATGACTGCATGAACCGCTTTTAAAACAATAGAACACGCTTGCTACTTCAGACATGGATTAGGAACGAAATACACCATGACTCAGAATTGGGAACCGTGAAACCTGAGTTAAAATTATAAGCTATATTGAACCTTAAATTTCTTTTAGTTCAGTAACATTAATCAACCATTTTAGCTCATGGTAATTTCTGACTCTGTTGTACTCACACAAATTATTATGTCCGTCATCGAACTATTTTCTAAAAACGACCAGAATTGTTTTGCTCGACTTATTTATATAGATTGGTAATCAATTTTTCAGTTTCAATGTTTAGTTTCTCTAGAATCTGTTTCAGTTCTGTTCAAATAATCGATATTTGAAGCGGTCAGATATGTTGAACTGCTTATCTTGTATGTAAGTGATTACTCATATTTAATGTTTATATTCGGACAACTACGAACGTTAACTTCTTTCTCTACAACCACGCCCTCCGAAAAACGAGATTGTTTGGGTGACGCCGGCAATTGTAGTTGTTCGGAAACAGCACTTTATTATGTTGTTTGTTTGAACTGTGATTCTTTTTGCTGTTGTCTTCCATTTGTCTATATTTAGTTATCAATCCCATGCAATAACTAGTTATCCATTACACACAATACGCAAGAATGATATTTTTTCCTCGCAGATGAATCTCCACCGAGCCCTAGCAAACGTTCGTCGCCCTATGAAACAAAAGGTTCCCGTGTGTACCAGAAGATATGTAAAAAGTATAACAAAGTGCCCATACGTAACGTGTTGAGGCAGTTTGGAAAGACGATCGTATCCCTGAAGAGAGCAAATCTTAGTCAAAGAGAGATAAAAGCGTTCTTTGTGGCTTTAGTGGTAGGTTTGAAGATTCATTTTTGGATAAACAAATACATGTACATATACTAATTGTAAGGCTAATAACATATGCTAGGAGATGCAGTGATGCAGTGAAACTCTCTTCAACAGCTATGTAATTACCTTTAATTATAATGACGCATCGTATAATAGCTTAGAAATGGCACAAGTGGTAGGTCCATAGTTTCAATTTAACATAAACTCCATATATACTTCCAAGTTTATAAACAATCGCTAGGACATACAGTAGAAAGTACTAGAAACCCTCTAATCGCAATGGACTTTCCTTGGAGAATGACTTTATAAGCATCAGCTTGTGTCATAATTCCGTATTGATTGTATATACATATATCTGCATTGTATATTGATAATAACGTTTGTTTGCAATTAAATATGTTTAAACTAAAACTAATCGTAATTCAGTCGATACTAAATTCCAAACGATTTCACAAGATGTTATTATTCAGTACCGAGGTACAATTTGAGTTTTCTTTTAGCCTTATAACTTTGATTCCCAGCAACATTTCGCATTTCAAAAACAAACCAGTTAAATAGTTCCAATATTAATGTACATGTACTAAAATATAATGACCCTGATTTAATAGCATCTAAACAACAGCTAGATGTCTACGGTTTCAAAGGCATCGTTATCAATTGGTGACCGGTAACTCTCACAATTCAACAAATATGTATCCGTTTCCTTTCTATATATGAACCAAGTTTGGTAGGTTGTTTAATTTCTCTTCAGGAACACTACATAAATGATGATGGTGATAGCGGGGAGGTAGGTGGACGCCACTTACACTTGTTTTACCAATAATTTTAAAACTGTTAACAGAGAAAATGATTGACGTTAATGTGATATTCTACTATACATTGATATGACGCCGCCCTTGGAGTCAGTAACTAGTTTTACCACTGATCACATGAGCGCAAATGAACCGATGAGATGCAATGTGAAAATATGAACGTGTAATATTGTGCAATACTTCCACATTCTTTGGTGGATGATTAAACATTCCGATGACTGATCATTTGCCAAGACGCCATTACTCTGCAACTCCTAAAATGGCTGGTGCTATCTATTTTCACCATACCTGTAACTGTTGTATGAATTAATTATTTTCATTTCACCATACCTGTAACTGTTGTATGAATTTATATTTTTCATTTCACCAAATTTGTATCTGTTGTATAAATCTACATGTATATGTTTCTCTTTACCATACGCCAACCTGTTGAATGAATATCTCTGTGTGTTCACCATTTATTTTTCATCTGTGTGTTACAGGAGAGTGATTTGAAGTCACTGACACTGGAAGGCAATAGAATAACGTCTAAACTCATGAACTACGTCATAGAGTTTGCCACGTCACATAAACCACTCACAGAACTGGTAGGTGGTTGATCGTTCGTGTCATATCCAAAAGAACGCGGACTGATTTTCAAAAATAAATAAATAATATTACGCCATCATCTTCTGAAAGCATATACTTTTAACCGTATATACCTGGTTTGCAAATAATTACATAGTTGATATAACTTATTGCGCATACATGCAAAGAACGATTTTAGGTTCCGAAAATATCAAATCGACTACTATGAAAAATAGTTCAAAAGTTCCATTTTCAAGATGACGTTGGACAGCCATCTTGATTTTGACATGACCTCGACCTAAAATTGAAAATTTAACATCAGAAATGGATTCTGCATACCTGAAAACCCATAAAAAGATGTCTTATACATCATTCTAATGCAATTAACGTTAATTTTCAAGATGGGTTCTGGCGGCCATCTTGTATTTATGCAGATAACGAGAGTTGCCCTAAGTTGCCATCTTGGCCACAACGCTGAATTTGTTGTGGGACCCTATCAGATTACGAATCACCATTATGTATGTATTGAGCATATAGGAGTGTCAAATCGACTATTTAGGTATTTTCTAGCAATGAATAAAATGTTTATTTCACCTATTTCAGTACCTACAAAAATGCGACGTGTGCGCTAAAGGAGTACAGAAACTAGCAGCATTTACCAACAAACAACGCACAATACGCATACTAGACTTAAGTGGTAAGTAAAGTAAAGTAAGAAAAGAACGCACATTTGATTTTAGAGGCTAGTACACGTACTAACACTCCCGTTAAACTATAATTGTACTTGAGGAAGCTTGCTTAACAATAATGTTGGTTTTGACGATGTTTGATGAGGGGGCTTATTTGGCATATTATAAGTCAATCTCCTATAAGGCCCTCCCATCATAGTTTGGTTCGGTAGTGAAATCACGCTCTCGAATCCGTTCCTGACCAACCAGTACTAAGCAATGGCAATCTGCAGTAAGGCCCTCCCCTCGTAGTTTGGTTCGGTAGTGAAATCACGCTCTCCAATCCGTTCCTGACCAACCAGTACTAAGCAATGGCAATCTGCAGTAAGGACCTCAACAAAACACAAACACAGGAAAACAGGACAGTTAAACTTTACAAAGCAATAACTAAGATATGGGACACACTATATTTGATCAAATGTGTAAGACTTGAAACTCGAACCGCTAGGGTGTTAGAACACTAACTCAGTTAGATCTACAAGGGCTGTCCCAGTTAATGAACATGTACTACAATGTATACACAAACGCCTAAGTTAAGTATTCACCAACATAACTATGAACTACACATGAGTTAATAATATATTGTAGTCCGACCCCTGTGTCATGTATTCTGTTTAAATGATATATTTCACGTTGAAATTTATATTGGCCAATAACATATGTAAAAGGAAAGGAAGATATTGAAGTAACTCCAAGTTTACCATAATATAAATGATGTTCGATTGTCAACGTTAACGACAATGTGTTAGATTCGAAGTCTATTGTTTTTTTGAACAAGGGAAGGAAAGTGCGTTAGTGGGCGCAATATTAAATTCACTCTTCAGTAGAATAATTTTATATATAGAGCGATTAATTTTGGACCATGAATAATTCTTTGGCCACGCTACACATTTATATAATAACCCCACCACGTTTTATAATTGGATTAAAAGATTAAGCTGGTAGGAAATATTTCGACATATGTGTGAAAACCAAACCAAATTTAGCCTCGATGACGTTACGATCTGAGAGCGAATATTCGTGCATTGACACTTGTTATTATTAACAGAGTGCATAGGCGTATTAGCGAAGGTTTTTTGTCAGACATGGGAACTTGATATTGTCAGATATGCGTATTAAGTTTAAATCTGCTTACTGTACCAAACTCATTAACGATACACATGTACTTGTGTCGATATCAATACACACGGGGTTTGTAAGGTCATGTTTTTACGTTGGGCATCTTATTTAAAGAGGTCAAACGGATCTCTTTGGACACTTTGTACGTACGTCAGCAATTGTTTTTTCTCTGAAACTAATATGTAACATTCAATCAAACCTTATAGGAAGATTTCTTGTATGGCTACATTTATAAAAAAGGCCTACTTCCTGTTTTGCTTTAAAATATTCTCCTCTTAAATTAACGGGCCAAATTCAACGAAACTTCCAAGAAAGCGAGTGAATGCATGGTCCTTTACAATAATACAACAAGACGTTGCGATTAAACTGAAACACCACCACCAACAACGACATCACCAAAGTGGCCGACTCTCCGTTCTGATTTAAAACTTCTCATCATCCTCATGACGAGTAAGATTTGCATCACGTGATTCCTTAAGACGATCGCGTGTCCAACTGTAAACGACGTAATCATCCGAGACAAGCTCTGATTGGGTAAGCACAGAACGCCAGCCAGACGCTTTTGGACGACAGTGATTGACAGAACCAAAGATAGTTAATGGTCTGGACTAAAGGACATAACCCATAAGCAAAGACCATGATGCAAACCCAACTAACGACCATGGCTAAACTGACGGAAAACTGGTCCGCCTGTTTTCTTGGCGATTTGCCAGTATTTGGTCTTTAAACAGTCTAGATTTATACATTTGTAATACATTGTGATTATTTGCATTAACATGTTATACTTTTACCTGACCTCAAATATTAAACACAATTCAACAACAGTATATACTCATAGTTGAAACAAGTAGCACGTATTTCCTTGTGCACATTTATTTCCAGCTTACATTTTGGTACACTGCGGTTATGCTGTTTAGGTTGTGACTAGTGGTTTAAAACGTAAATCGGTGTGCTTACAGTTACGTCCCGCTATTTCGAGTACTTTAAATTAAGACCAGTCCACAATTATGACTACATGTCGGTCCCAATGGTGATCTTTTTAGCAGAAAGTAACTCTAATAAGACAATAAACACTTAACGTGATTGTATACAACCGAGCCTTGGTGGTCTAAAGTCGGACAGGTCATACTGGATGGAAGTCTTATTGGTTTATTTACATGTCGGTGTTGTTGTATTTCAGAAAACGGTTTAACCGACAGAGCTGTACACGGATTATCTGACCTGATAGAGGTAATGGTGACCTAAAGTGACTTCAAAATAATACAGATGCTTAATATTAATTATACTTGAGATAAATGACTTTTTATATAGGACACTCAACTGATAATACCAATTTTCATTCAAAGCAAAGTGGTCTAGATAAGGAGGTGGTCTGTTTTCAGAAGCTTTGTTCATAAAGAAAGCAGCTACAAAGATGATCGTACAAATAGAACACACGGGTCGTAATAAGTCGCCCTGTTGACGACACAGCTAAGAAAAATAAATCTTAAATCTATTATAATGCAAGCTTATTGAGGTATGATTCCAGTTTTTTTTAGCTATTCTGTACGTGTATTTATTTGTTTCCTCTGTTGGTTGTATTCCAGAATGGAGAGAGCATCAAGACGCTGGTGTTACGAAACAACAGACTGGGCGACTGTGGACAGCAGATTGGAGAGGCAATAGGTAAGGGGGAATTTCTTTAGATATCCAAAACTACATGAACGATGGGTTAAAGAAGGTTTCAAACTATAACCTGCGATGAGGGTTGAACTATAGAGTCGGTTTCAACAAAAAATCAAAGCGCTGCGGGATCTGTAGTATTCATTGAATGTAGAATAATGCGTCCGTTGTATCAAGCGATTGCATATATAGCGAACACTGATGAACTACTTTCTTGCAAACTTCTTTATCGGTATACTGTTAAAATGAACTTGAATGACGTACGTATTTTTTCGTTTAAACGAACTGACAAACAAAATCAACATGCCTGTATATGTAATTGCTTTTTTCTTCTGTAATTCAGCAAACAACGAGACAATGCACACACTGGACTTGAGTTGGAACCATATACGAGGCTTCAGTGCTGTAGGAATATGTAAAGGTGTTCAGGTAGGGTTTCATTGTCATTCATATATACGTACATACACACCAAAGGTACACAATGCTATCAACGTAGGGGAATTCCTGTCGATAATACAAACATGTAAGGGAAAACAACTCTACAAGACATTCACACTCTTCTTGCAGTGTTAACTCCCCTTTACTGGTACACAAGGAATTAATTGCTCGTATATCAAATATCGAAAAGGGGAGTAACTGGCCTATGCTTTAAATACATTATATTTATTATCCCCCTTATTTGAATTGATATACGTTTACGATGTCGCAAATTGTGCGTATTTACGATTTTAGGTCCCTGAAACAATAATATGTGCATTTTGATGTGTGCAAGAAAAGTGACTAGCTTAATAATAAAACGGCTAAACACGTTTAATGGTTTACGAGATTGCGCTATAAAATACTTTAAACAATAAGTTTCTAATACTTGCGTCCACCAGTCTATATAAAAAAAAATCCATACTCAATTCTTTCGTGGTTTTCTAATTTTTTCCTCTTTTGTGGAATAGCATTTACACATGAACTAGTTCAAATTGTTTAACTCTTTTAACATCATTGTACCATGTAGAAAAATCGTGGATTGGAGACATTGATCTTGGCGTGGAATGGTTTTGGGTACGAGGGTAGTGCCGCTATGGCGATGGCACTGGCTGACAACACGAGTCTTTTAACCCTTGACCTGTCCAACAATCGTATACACACGCCAGCATTGTTCGAACTTATCAAAGGAATAGAGAGAAATAAAACACTCACCATTTTAAAGGTTTGTTCTTCGTTATTATACGCCTGTCACTTAATTAGATCATTTACAAGAATACTCATTGTACAGTCACTACTAAATAACAAACCGTTGAATTGTAGGTTATATTATCAGTGAACTTTTTGAACAACATGATTACATCACACAGCTAATCAGTAACTACAATAGTATCAATAAAACACTCTGTATAACACATAACCCCCAATGTGTGTATAACACATAACCCCCAATGTGTGTATAACACATAACCCCCAATGTGTGTATAACACATAACCCCCAAGGTGTGTATAACACATAACCCCCAAGGTGTGTATAACACATAATCCCCAAGGTGTGTATAACACATAACCCCCAA
>ENA-OREC01002393-OREC01002393.1-marine-metagenome-genome-assembly--contig:-NODE-2393-length-10314-cov-11.351470_pt1 | contig 10314 bp, 3 predicted proteins | sample MGYA00248626_ERZ508543 | MGnify/ENA primary metagenome ERZ508543 (study PRJEB26211, sample SAMN05518279) | marine metagenome | isolation source: Puget Sound, Washington, USA | host: Bankia setacea...
TCCTAGGTAGATGAAGATATTTGAATACTAGAATCACACAATCAGTCCACATAACTCGTAGGAAACAGTTTCAAATAAACAACCACAAAGGGTACTTGTTTGACCGATGAGTATTTTTAAATTCTGTATTTTTATTTTATTTTTTATATGTATTATTTTTATTATTATCATTGTTCTTGTATTTATTATTTTAAATTCGAACATTGATCTTCTAGTGTACATATCACCTGTTTTAAACTACACGAGTAATACTTCAAATATCGACACCAATCTGCCAACATTCTTATGTGTACAAAACAGACTACGAATGATCTTTAAAATGCATGATTGCTATCGATCAATTAAGTGATCGTTTTGTTCGTTTCGCATCCACTAATCTAGACATCGTGTTTATGACATACTAGCAACGTTCTACAGGCTCCAGAATTTCAATGCATATCTAAAAACCTGCACCGTAAATCAGTAATATGAAAGCAAAATCAGCATTCAACTAAAGATATTGATAGAATGATTCCTCTCTCACCCAGCTGGAGATAAGTGAAAGTGGAATTATGCTATGTGATATCGAACAGAGAATCGGATGAGAGGATTTTGCTTTCATAAAATTGATATATGCTCGTCGTTTTAAGATATGTACGGAATTATTACCAGCCATAAAGATAAACTGTTCAAGAAAAAGCCTGCATCAACCAGCGTTTTGTAACGTCCTTTTAACTCTTCATTGTACAAGACGAACTTGTCAGACACTTGAACTCTTCTGATTTATAGTTTTGCACTACGTGAATTTTCAAGAAATAATACTAGAATACAGAGCTACGTGTCTAGTTAATGGTAGTCCGGTTAGTGAAACTATAATACGATTTAAGGATGTTCCCAAGAATTAGTCGCAATGTTTATATACAATTGTATAAAAAAACGTTTTAAAATCTGATCCGGTTAAATTAAGTTTTAAATATAACAAGATACAAATCCATACCTAATTATGACAAGTATGTTACCTGCGGATTACATTACCTGGAGATGTAAACATGTTATATAGTTATTTACGTCGTTTTAATTAACTAACTAAGGGTTCGAACAGTTTAGCAAAATACAGAACAGTTTATTGTTTGAAAAGAAAAAAATGATAAACAAGTAAATGCAAAATCATTACCTTTGATTGTCGAGCTTATTTCCTCTGCTGTCTTCCACCCAGAATGAGAAGCTGTCATTTGTCTCTTTATTATCTGTATCTACCACATACTGCAGAGCATTCTCGTCAAGGTCATGTTGTGTGAAGCTCTTCCTGATGAACCTCTTGGCTAAGCTGTTTTCTAGATGACCATGTCTTGGTTTTTGCTTGATTACATAGACGAGGTTGGTGTTCATTGTGTCCGAATCGACAGCTTTGAGAACGTTATTGTTAAGCTGGAAGCCATGCCTACCATCTTCAAACACCTCCAGTGTGTCCGGATGACTAAGAGTAATCAGTCTTGGTACATCGTTCACTAAAGGCTTGATATAGATGCTACATATTATCGGCTTCTTTGTAAGGGTGCCGTTAATAAGAAAGCCCTCGTGTTTTCCGTCGCCGAGAGTAAACAGGAAGTTATCAAGTCCGGTATGGGAGCCATCGCTCTCGTAGGTTATAAAGCCGCGGTCTATGGCGCTCTGGGTGAAAAGACTAGTGACGTATACCCCACGGTTGTATAGGCGTCCGTAAGTTGGCTGCTTGGCTATAACGAAGGTAACATTACTGCTGTCCGTGTCCGGATCGTCAGCTCTTAGACTTGTGGCCGTGACAGGAATCTCCGCGCCCTGAAGAACCTCGATCAAAGTATTCTCCATTAAAGAAGGTGGAATCTCATCTAAAGGCTCAATCCGGAATTGGAACTCCGCATCATTCGTGTGAGTCATTCCATTAGTGACGGTGAACGTAAAGGAATCCTCCGTAAAGTCTGTCTTAGTGAGATGATTGAAGACAATTCTACCAGAGCTTAATTCCAGCTGAGTAAAGCTACTGATGGGGATTAGCTCAGTGTCGATAAATTCTATTTGTCCTAAGTGCGGTGGGCGGATTATAGCAAAGACGACTTCTTCCGGTCTCGTCGATCCGTCCGTAGCACTTAATACTTCTGTGGTTAACGTCACTCTATCTCCCTCTTTAAGATTAATTCCTAAATTCTGTAATCCAATATTAGCCCTTTTAGACGTGACAATCCGTATGTTGAATGTCTGCACGTGTTCTTTGTGTAAACCATCAGACAAAACAAACATGAAGCTATCAAACTCTGACCCACTTAAACCGTTTGTGTGAACATATTTAACTGCGTTGCTATTTACATCAGTTTGGGTAAAGTTCTGACCAGTCCAAATATCTCTGCACTGGTTTGGGTCGCTCTGGCCGCTACAACGTTTTAGGACTCCTTTTTTCGGTAATGTTGCAACAATGAAGTATATCGAATCGTCCGTGTTGTCGACATCAGTGGCCATTAAGTCAGTTTGTGAAATAAACTCTTCTTCTCCATATTTCAATTGTAATCCAGCATTTGTAACGACCTCTGGTCTCTCGTCATTCACAGAAGTGATCGTAATGTTACATACTTTCTTTACTTCGTGTTTGCCATCTGAAGCAGTTATTGCAAATTTGTCGAACAGATATTCTGATCCATCGTGTCTGTATTTGAGTTTCATTCCATTGTGAATATCTTTTGCTGTAAATTCTTTGACAGATGCTTCTACATCGCCGTTCAGTGTCTGTCTAATTACAACAATGTCACCATGCTCTGGAGGCTGTGATATAAACAACTTGATATCTTCTCGTGGCATGTCCATATCTATGGCATCAACAATGGACTGGTCGATGATCATGCTAGCACCTTCTTTCACCTGGAAGTTGTTTAGCATGACATCTGGTTCTTCGTCGTTCATAGGAAGTATTTTAATCGTGGCCGTCAAGCTTAGTGACCTAGATTTACCATCGGTAGCGTATATCTCAAACGAGTCACGTGTTGGTTCCACTCGCTTATGTGTTGCTTGAATGTAGTTAATACTGTTGTCAATGATATCCTGAAGTTTGAACGAAGTGACGGGATACCCAGCATTGCTCTTTTCGGAGCCAGGATGAGGTTTAATATTCTCTAGATAACCCCATTGTGGCTGTTTGGTAACTACAAACTGAATAGACTGCGGCTCAGTGTCAGGATCCTTAGCTGTGATATAGTCAGGGGTGAATACAAACTTAGTTCCCTCGTCCACTTGAATAGGAAGTCCTGCTATGATTATAGGTTTCTCGTTATCTACTGGTGTGATTGTGATATTCAGATTATACACGGGTAGATCAGCAGAGGCTTTGAAGTATTGGTCAGAGACGATAAATGTTACAGAGTCCTTCACAGGCTCAGGTCCGATTTCACCGCTACTATGGATGTACTGAACGTCGCCATTCTTCACGTTTTGTTGGTTGAACTTTGTTGCAGGTTCACCTCTTAACTGTAAAATACCGTATCTGAAATATAACAAAGACGTGTTGCTTGCATGAAATAATATGTTTGCATGTTAAATTATAATACATTTTGTCAATTGTTGTGCTACTTTCGAGTCGTCAAGAAATAGTCGTGTGTTATGTGATACCTTCATTATGTCGACTCAAATAAACACATACATACTGGTCGTTACCCATTAAACACATTAAATCCTGTTGTATTGATTAACAACTATGTGCTGATTAAGTATTGAATACGTATTGTAATGTTCACTTTGGGTTTTGTCTTTCAATTCCTTCTATGTTATAGTTCTTGTCAATCACATTTCCTATTACTGTATTGTCATGTATTTTGGGCTGGAGGCCTTTCATTACAAGTATACTAAATCAATCTTGAAATCTCGAAATCTTGATCAATAATTCCCGAACTGCGCTTTGCTACATTTAAACCTACCGCTTATATCTATATATGATGTGTGTAGGTATTTCGTTACTAATTGTGTGCCGTGCTTGCTGTCTTTATCTGGGTGCAATCGCATAACTGTATGACAAACAATTACGACTTATCCGACGTGTGTATCTCTTACCTAGCATTGTACTAGAATTCGCGTACCAGATGAGTGTCTCAAAATGTGGAGTGTACGTGTGTGATCTGAACAGCTATGAATATTTTGGGCGGTTACTACAATGGTGTCTCGAGGCCCATTAACGATAGATAAGCCGTTATGGGGGATAGTAAAGCCGTTATCAGGTTTCTCTAATTAATAACGAACCATCTTTTGACGCCTTGACACTGAACTTAGCTAGTGTGGTACAGAAGTTCAGAAGTTGCAAAACGGGAAGCTGTTGTATTAGTGTGGTCAATAGAAATACAACGATACACTACTTATATCAGACTCCAATACACAAACCATCATTAACAATGTAGATATATATGCAAATCCATCTTGCACATGTAGTTTTAGAATGAATATAGACTGAGTGATTACTACGTGTGAAGTAGTTATCAAATGTAATTGTAAAAGCTAAATACACATCATGTAATCATTAGCAATTCGAAATCCAACAATATTGAAAAGTCAGCAACTTGAGTCAGAACATGTTCTTGTTGATTAAGAACACACTGCTGTGGTGTATTTTGTATTCGAACTAAATAGACACGTTACTGATGTGTTTTTGTTGTAATAGTTAACGCTTTGCCTGCCAGACTGACTCGGATATTTCGAATTACATGAGTATATTGAGCCTTGGACATTGAGTACTATGGCCGCATTTAAAAGAATAACTTACTTCGGTTGTTTGACCACAAGGAAGACTAATGTAGACTCGTCGGTATCTTCGTCGGTTGCTGCTAGCACGTTAGAGTTAATCACTGCTACACTGCCTTCCGAAACAATCAGGTGAGGTCGAAGGTTATCCCGAACTTTTGGCGCAGTATCATCAATGGGTACGATCTCAATATTGAAGACTTTTGACTCTCGATTATCTCCGTCTGATATGGACAGTGTGAATAGATCGCTAGTTACTTCAGATCCGTCATGTATGTACCTATAATATAGTAAAACATGTAGCAATATATCAAGGTTTGAACATTTAATAAGACATTTGATTCAGGGCATTAATGTACCCTAACTTATAGATGTGACGGTTCGTTTTGTAGCATGTTTACGTGAACAACTACATATATACCTGTTTACGAGCAACTTTACAATACATTGATTTCAATGTTACTACCGTTTGTGTATATAGAGGCAATATTTTACCAAAGACTATACTTTTGAGGGTGTAAGTTTAATGTCGCTATTGGCAATGACAAAAATGTACGTTAAGCAATAACTATTTTTGAATATCATAAATTATTAAAAATATTTCCTTCTATGTTTACCGTAAGTCTTTCCTCCTGAGATCAAGCATGTTGAAGTTGTCTTTCTCATCGAGATTCACGCCACCTTTCTGAATACGACCATGCTCTGGTAGTGACTCCACAGTAAAGAGAAGGTCAGCCTCGTTTGTGTCGATGTCTGTCGCAGAGATCTGTACATTGGATATACCTAAAATACCACCTTCCTCTACTAGTAGTTTTATGGAAACAAAATGTGGCGGCTTGTCGTTAACTGGTTGCACATCGATGTCAAATTGCTGTCCTAATACTTTATTGCCGCTTGAGTCTTGAACCGTGTACATAAACCGGACAAGTCTTGGCTCTGGACCGATATCATCCAACGAAGGCATATATCCGATTTTTCGGCGGTTGATGTCTTCCTGTTTAAACGTTCTGATTGATGGAATCGTGCTACTTTTTTGATCCACTGCTAGATTGTCCATGGATATAATACTACCAGCGTCTTGGCGCGAGGAAGGTCGACCACCGTACACGTAAAACGGTGGAGTGGTAATGACGTACGTTAGTTCGTCAGAGCTCGTTTCCGTATCAGTGTACTCGAGTTCGGCTTTTGTGATACGTGCAATATCAGTCTCTGACACACGCATCAGTCTGGTTGCTCCGGGGGACAATTGAGGAGGATTTTCATTTACTGGATTAATGGCGATATAAAACGTCTGCAGTGAAGACTCGTTCGGTGGTTCCTGCTGATCCCGAAGGGTGAAAAGAAACTCATCATGAAAGTTCTCTCTTCCAAAGTGCCTATAGCCTATCAAACCCTTCAGCAGATCCCCCTGTGTAAACCGATTAATTCTGGTGCCGGAGTCGGACATTCTTTGTCGGCGTATGATTTCACCAGCGTCTGGAGGTTGTTTTATAACGTAGGTTATACTGGAATCGACAGAGTCTACGTCTTTTGCCAACAACAATCTACTCTCCAATTGTCCGATCTGACCTTCGTTAAGCTCTAAACCAAGATTGCGAATAATGTAAGGAGCGCTGTCGTCCTTAGGAATGATCTTGACAGGGAGCGTGACCAACAACTCATCCACACCGTCGGTTACTTTCAAATTAATCGAATCTTTTACGGACTCGCTGTCGTCATGGACGTACTTTAATCTTCCTATATCAAGATCAGACACTGTAAAGTAAGTGATTTCCTGATTATTCAACATCAGTTTACCATGATCAAGACCACCAGTCACATAAATACCAAAATGAGACACTTGTTTGTCAAAAATCTGTAAGTTATTGCTATTAATCTCTCGCGACTGACCCTCTAGAATTACAAGTCCGCTGTTTAGAAAGATTCTCGGGGCTTCTGTAGACGACGGAAGGACGGCAATGTGGAGAACTATGGGCATACTCTCAGCAAAATGACTGTCATATACTTTAAACTCTACTTCATAAATACGGCGCTCTGAGAAGCTGGCATTTGGAGGTTGATAACCGATACGATGATTCTCAAGATCGTCTTGGAGGAAGGAGGTTATCGCAGTGGTTTGGTCATCCACGTGGACAAAGTATCCCTGATTTCTACCAGGAGCTTTAGTGATGTTATAAACTAGTAAATGATCTTGAGTTTCATAATCCTCCGCAGATATAATCCCGGGTATAATTGTGTTGAGACTAAACCGATCTACTTTCATCATGTACTCGCTCTTATACGAGGACCGAGGTGGAGAGTTCAGCAGAGCATTCTTTATGTAGATTGGAAGATAGAACCGCTCCGTAACAATCTCATCACTTGTCTGTGGATCGAACAGTTCAATACTTAGAGGAAAATAATCTACATCTGGCGTTGGTTTTTGTAAATGTTCATATCGGAGTTCCATGAAAAGGAATTCTTGACAACTTCTATGGATATTTTCTACCGGCGTTCTCTGGTCTCCCATCACAATATGACCCACCAACGGCCAATGCGTCTCGGTTTTGTTGTATCTAACGTTACAACTTACGTTTGTGAACCTACTATGCTGAAACCGGAGCACTGTCTTATCAATTGTGTTAGATATACCATTGAACTCTGGAACAATCACATGCCGTAAACCACGTGTGTCTACAATGTCAGTTGTCGCGTTATTGATTTTAATATGTAGAAAAAAGTTTTCAGATATTGTTCTACGACTTGTGAAACGATGAACACGAAGTTTCACTTTATCTTCACTGAGGAATGGTGAACCTGAATGGATAAACTGCACTGTTCTGGGCATGTAGACACAGTCAAATATCTGAAAATAGAAAGAATGAACATATTGAGCCACGTGCTTAAATTAAGGAATATTTGGACTACTTAACTGAGCTACTTAATAATATATATAATTTTGTAGTAAAATGGAGACTAATATTTCAGTAAAAGGGTGCATTGAAACATATGTTTGTGTCTGTTTTGCAACCAAACACGGCGTGTTATTTGTCGACGCGGTGAGGCTCTACAGGGAGTGAACATCTATAGAAGAAAAAGCCGTGTATATAAATAATGTACGCGGCAAAACTGCCCAATTGGAATCACGGAAAAAATCCTGCCATATTATAAATAGTCCCTACATGTACAACTTTAATATTAATATTCATTGTGTTGACTGTTGCAAAGAAAAATATATGCTATGTGAGTATGTGTTATGTTCTGTTGATTCTGATGTGTACTCAATGTTAGCAGAAAGTTGTGTCGTAAATGTGTAGAGTTGTTTGGGTTTCGTTCTTTTTTTGTTTTGTTTGAAACGCATTCGAAGAATAAAGTCAAAGGGTTTAGACGATACGTTATACATATCGAAGCATTGTCTCTAACGTTCTTACACACACGCCGTATACGTTCTTACTTTTTTATCATAACTTAATGGGTGTACTTTATCGAGGTTTGCCATTCCTTTAAACAAATCAAATAGTACTTTTATAAGACAAATAATATTCTGGGTTTCTATTTCCGGCTAAACTACAAAAATGCCATCAGCTGAGGAACGTCAGATCCAAAGGTTAATTGTGTATATACCATAATAACAAAAGTGCTCTGTTTTAATAGTACTGTTGCACATACCGTTTAAATACCATTAATGCAGCTAAAGATCGTGCCACATTTTTCTGTTATTTTTGCAAGCCAGTTTTTTCAGATTTGCTTATTTATACTTTCCGTCTGGGGTGGATTTTATGGGTGTTGAAGTGCATTAATACGATGGGATAGAGACAGGTAAAACAATTCGTCTCGACGTCTGTATACAATGGTGTCGCCAGTGCATGCTTCCTGCTACAAGACTTACATGACTCGTATGCTGTTATATACGGTAATAAACGTCTCAATGATCAGCTAGACGCCAGACAGGAAGTGAAGCGAACACCAAGGATATGTGTTAAATGAACTGGTCTCAGAACACACATGACTGTTATCGTTGATTAACATGTAAAACAAATGTCCCGATGCCAACAAGTGGTTGCATTTTATACAGATAAATGCGCATTGTTTTCTGTACAAGTAAGATCCAAGCGTCGTACGACCAGCTACATTGTTGTATAAATATCCACTGGGAAAGCATTGTTTGTTGATGTGCAACTGTGGTGACATATTAAGACCGGTAAGTGTATTTAGCAATGGCAACGAATATACCTTCCATAACTGCCATTGAACACTTCATCAGCACACGTTTATATCTTTGGTGCTATCCTGTGAACATGGTTTCGGTCTAAGAAGCTGACGATTTGATTAGTTGACGTACATTTATAGCTTGGAATGACAATGAAGAAATACCTCATATACTAGTATATAATGCCTAAACAACTATCAGATGCCAACAATGACTTCGGATTTACTGAGGGTACATTTAACCGTCATAGGCTGTCATTTATATTCTGGTAATGACAAGAAAAGACACTAAACGGCTGTAGTCCTATTGCTTCGATGGCTATATGGATGTTCTGAGACTATAACGTATCTACCAATGTTACAATAGAACCATGTTTTGTATTGGCGTAGATGGGCAATGTCTAGACAGTTGGGTATCTGAGAGCAAGAAACGTCACATACCAGTTGTCTCACAAGCATTCATATACAGGTAACATGCAGGCGATCTTTTATATCAATGTAACAAACCCTAAAGTCGCCACACTATTAACACAGCTGTGGGCAGCACGAATGGAAGGTCGTAGCTGGATGTTATGCAATCGCAACACTATCTACGTCTGCAATTTTGGTTGGAGTTCATAAAAGTGCCTATGTTCAACAGAAGATACACCAAAACCGTGTTACGCACATTGTGAGCATTACCACCCATTTACACAAAGTAAACTATAGAGGTTTAAAAATGTAATTGAAATGACACTCAATGATGTATAGTTAAGGCACACAAATACTTTTTTAAATGATTTTAACCATTATATTACGTACGAATAATCAGTATATCGATGAACTTCTGTATAACAGCCAGGTATATATAAAATACACTCGTGCTAAAAGGTCTCAGGGAGTCAATTTGATACACACCTAAGGGCTATACCATTACTGCATTCTCTTCATAGCCTTGTCAATCATGTTAATGTTCAATTTGGTAGACCGGAAATCGAAACAAGTGCATTTGTCTCAATTATACCATTCTCTAGACAAAGCGCAGATACTTACTACCGTATACATCAATATTAAGAATTTAAACGCAGCAGGTGTGTGTAATTTAGCTTATGTCAGATGCGTATGTATGCAGGCTATTATCATTTATCTAGAATCAAACCAAAGCATTATTGTACACAACCACCCATAAACTATGGCATAGCCTGTTATTCATTTCACACCCACTTTGTAATATGTTGTCCGGAATATTCACTAACAACTAAAGGCTGGTATATAAGAGTCTGTTCGAACGATCTCCACCACCACCTCCTTTCCCATAGGCTTAGCAGCCAGGCCCTCCTACGCTTAACAGTTTACACCTCCAGTTCTTATAATGTACGAAAATACTCCCCCCCACCACCCCAGATCGGAAGAGCG